>ENA-ORXT01000577-ORXT01000577.1-marine-metagenome-genome-assembly--contig:-NODE-577-length-56908-cov-7.623744_pt1 | contig 56908 bp, 55 predicted proteins | sample MGYA00237868_ERZ511482 | MGnify/ENA metagenome assembly ERZ511482 | reverse complement strand
GTCGCCTTCGCGCTGCAATCGGTGGCCACCGCGCTCTTCGCCTCCTCGCCCTTCCTGAACGGCAAGCCGAACGGGTTCCTCTCGTATCGCTCCGAGGTCTGGCGCGACGTGGACAACGACCGCGCGGGGATCCCGGGTTTCATCTTCGAGGACGGGATGGGGTTCGAGCGGTGGGTCGATTACGCGCTCGACGTGCCGATGTACTTCGTCTATCGCGGCGGCAAGTACATCGACGCGGCGGGCCAGTCGTTCCGCGACTTCCTCGACGGTCGCCTGCCCGCCCTGCCGGGCGAGACGCCGACGCTCTCGGACTGGGCCGATCACCTGACGACGATCTTCCCCGAGGCGCGGCTGAAGAAATTCATCGAGATGCGCGGGGCCGATGGCGGGCCGTGGCGGCAGATCTGCGGCTTGTCCGCCTTCTGGGTCGGCCTCGTCTACGACGACACGGCGATGGAGGCGGCGTGGGATCTCTGCAGGCACTGGACGCAGGAGGACCGCCTGAACCTGCGCGCCGTCGTCCCGGCGCAGGGGCTGGGTGCGGAAGTCGCGGGGCGCAAGCTGCACGACATCGCCGCCGACCTGCTCGATATCGCGACCGCCGGGCTGCACGCGCGGGCGCGGGCGTCCGGCTTCGACCGGGACGAGGCGCATTTCCTCAACTCCCTGCGCGACGCGGTGGGCCGCCGCGAATCGCTGGCGGGGGAATTGCTGCGCAAGTATCGGGACGAGTGGAACGGCGATATCGACCGGGTTTTTGCGGAATACAGCTATTGAGCGGGGCGGGGTAAGTCGTGAGGAAGCTTTACAACGCGATTGAGCGGGCGGCGCATAGTCGTGCAACCACGCTACGTACTCGCGTACCTGATGCCGAGGCACCACTTTACAAGGACTACATCAAAACGCGCGGCGAGGATGACGACGGTTCGAAGCTGATGTCGCGTCTCCAGACGATCGACAGCAATATCGCGAGTCTTCTGACCCATGTCTCGGCCATGATCGCCGCGACGGGGCTGCTGCTGATCGTGTTCGAGGATGGCGGGTGGACGCCTCTGTTCGTGCTGCTGGAGATGCTCGGCTACTGTCTCATCACGATCTTCTTGATCGTCAATCTCCCGTTTTCCGGGGCCATCCCACGACTGGACAAGACAACGATGGCTTCTACTGGCATAGAATACGATAGCACGCTGGAAGTACGCTACAACGTCTACCTCGCGCGGCGATACGTCTACGTCCACACGGCCTATGCCGTCATGATCCTGACGATAGGCTTCGCCCTTACCGTGCTGGTGCATATCGCTTTCCTGCTGCCGACGCTGCTGTAGCCTCGCCTCACAACCGCGTCGCCCGCCTCTCGACCCACGTGAAGAGCGCGGCGAGCATCGGCATGAAGACGAGGCCGAGCATGAAGGCCATGATCGCCGAGATCAGCGCCGCATCTCGGGGCACCGGGTTCTCCGTGAATTCGGTCGATGCCCCCGCCTCGACCACCGGGAACATCGCCTCGTAGCTGCCCGTTGCCACCGACAGCATGATCAGTGCGGGATAGATGACGAGGGAGGCGAAATTCGCCGCCAGCGACGTCTTGACCCGGGGCTTCCACCCGTCGGCCAGCGGATCGCGCCAGGCGAGCCACGGGAACACGAGGAACCACGCGGGCAGGACCGCGAGCAACCCGAACGCCCCCGCCACCGCGAACCGCGTGCCGTATTCGCCCATCAGCGCGAACAGGCTGGCCGCCGCGCCGAGTATGGCCGGAGCGGCGAAGAGGGCGATGAGGAAGGGCAGTCTGGAGCGTCGTTCAGTCATCGATTCGTCGTATCCCCGCAATCGTCCGGAAGACCAGCATCACGATCCCCAGATGCACCGTGGCGAGGGTAATGGAGATGGGGTGAAGCGGTTCGCCGCGTGCAAACAGGAAGAGAGCCGCCAAACTCGCCCCGACGATCATGCCGGTCAGCATGTAATGAAACTTGCCGCGCAACCGCAAGGTCCAAAGAACGAGGAACGCGAACAGCCCCCCGGTCAGGGTGACGATGACACTGCCGATCAGGATGATCGGAGCGACCTGCACTGTCCGTGACGCCCCGATGTTCACTTCGCCGACGATGGCCATCTCCACCGTTATCAAGATGATGAAGAGGATGATCGCGGTGAGGACGGGCGATACGACGAAGGCAAGCGCCGCCCGCGCAAAGGCGTGCTTCGTCAGGGGAGGCCAGTAATCGCGAGACAAACCGTTAAGCATCGCCCCCTGTATCTTGTATCGCCCGCCCTCTGCACAACCTCCACCCTTCACCCTGTCCGGTTTTAGGTCATAGCGTGGCACAGGAAGCGCAGTCCGTCGGTATGCGTGATACGGGTAGCGATACCGCCTTGCCCTCAGTCCCCCCGCCCGCCGACCACGATATCGTCCATCAGCACCGTCGGCTGGCCCACGCCGACCGGGACCCACTGCCCCGCCTTGCCGCACATGCCGATGCCGTCGTCGAGCTTCATATCGTTGCCGATCATGCGGATTTTCCGCAGCGCGCTGGCGCCGTCGCCGATGAGGGTGGCGCCCTTGATGGGGTGCAGGACCTTGCCGTTCTTCACGCGGTACGCCTCGGTGCAGGAGAAGACGAACTTGCCGTTCGTGATGTCGACCTGTCCGCCGCCGAAATCGACGGCGTAGATGCCGTCCTCCACCGCCGCGACGATCTCGTCGGGGGTATGCTGGCCGCCGAGCATGTAGGTGTTGGTCATGCGCGGCATCGGGGCGTGGGAATAGGACTGGCGGCGTCCGTTGCCGGTGGGTTCGACGCCCATCAGGCGCGCGTTCTGCCGGTCCTGCATGTAGCCGACGAGGCGACCGTCCTCGATCAATGTCGTGCAGTTCGACGCCTCGCCCTCGTCATCGACGCTGATCGAGCCGCGCCGGTCGGGGAGGGTGCCGTCATCGACCACCGTGACGCCGGGGGCGGCGATCCTCTCGCCCATCAGGCCCGCGAAGGCCGAGGTCTTCTTGCGGTTGAAATCGCCCTCCAGCCCGTGGCCGACCGCCTCGTGCAGCATGATGCCGGGCCAGCCGCTGCCGAGTGCCACCTGCATCGCGCCGCCGGGGGCGTCCTCGGCGGAGAGGTTGACGAGGGCCTTGCGGTGCGCCTCGTCCGCCAGCGTCTTCCAGCGTGCGGGGTCGAGCAGCAAATCGTAGCCATGGCGCCCGCCGCACCCCGCCGAGCCGGATTCGCGGCGCCCGTTCTCCTCGACGATGACCGAGACGTTGATGCGGGCGAGCGGGCGGGTATCGGCGACGCGGTGCCCGTCGGCGCGCAGGATCTCGACCTCCTGCAACTCGCCCGAGAGCGAGGCGGTGGCCTGCACCACGCGCGGGTCCTTGTCGCGCAGATAGGCGTCGATCTCGCGCAGGAGGGCGATCTTGACGCTCAGGGCGGGTTCGTCGAGAGGGCTGGCATCATTGTAGAGACGCCGATTCGTGCGGGCCGGGGCGTCGGTATAGGCGACGTCGCGCCCGTTGCCCTTCACCGCCGCCGCCGCATCCGCCGCGCGCTTCACCGCCGCCCCGGTCAACTCGTCGGAATGGGCATATCCCACCGCCTCCCCCGCCACGACCCGCAGGCCGAAGCCCTCGGCGGCATCGTAGGACGCGTTGCGCAGCCGCCCGTCGTCGAAGACCAGCGATTCCCCGCGCCGCCGCTCGAAGAACAACTCGCCATCGTCGGCCCCCTTCACGGCCCCGGCCAGAAGCGACCGGGCGGTGTCGAGGTCGATATCGCCGGCGAAGGGATCGAAAGCCATGGGGTCGCTCCTGTCAGGTACTCCCATGACAGGTGGCGCGGGGGATCGTGGAAAGCAAGCGCCGGGGGTGCGGTTAGGGCGAACCCCGGTCGGACCGCCACGGCGAAAGGGACCACCAGCGCCACCGCGCACCGGCCCGATTCTCCTGTGCTTCTGCCCGCAGCCCTGCGACCTCGACACCCGCTACCGGTTCCCTGCGGACAACAGCCTGAACTACGTAACGCCATGACGTGGAGGCCGAGCATGCGGCGATCCTCGATGCCGTGGGGGGGATGTGGAGAAGATGCCGCCGAAGCCGTGCGCGAGACCCCGCCCGCAGGATGTCGGCGCCGTCATTGCGTCAGCGTCGCGAGCCTGAGGCGCTGGATCTTTCCCGACGGGCCTTTGGGCAGTTCGTCGAGGACGTGGACGGTATCGGGCGTCTTGAAATCGCCGAGCTTGGTGCGGCAGAGCGCGCGCAGGTCGGCCCCCCCTACGGTCGAGCCGATCCGCAGGCGCACCGCCGCCTCCACCGTCTCGCCGTAGCGGGCGCAGGGGCGGGCGAAGGCCGCCGCCTCGATCACGTCGGGATGGGCGTAGAGCGCCTCGTCCACCTCTCGCGGGGCGATGTTCTCGCCGCCCTTGATGATGAGTTCCTTCAGCCGACCGGTGACGAAGACGAAGCCGTCCCCGTCCATCCGCGCCAGATCGCCGGTGCGGAGCCAGCCGCCCCGGAACGTCGCCGCCGTGGCATCGGGGTTATCGAGATATTCGAGCATCACGTTGGGACCGCGCACGACGATCTCGCCCTCCATGCCCGGCGCAACGTCCACGCCGTCATCGCCCCGGATCGCCACCTCACAGCCATGGGCCGAGCCGGGCGAGCCGATCTTGCGCGTGGCCGGGGGCATGGGGTTGGACAGGATCTGCGCCGCCGTTTCCGTCAGGCCCATGGTCTCGACGATGGGGATGCCGAACCGCGCCTCGAAGGCCGATTGCGTTTCCACCGCCAGCGCGGAAGAGGCCGAGCGCCCGAATCGGATGCGGGATCGGGTGGCTTCGTCCGGGTCCGCCGGTCCGTGCAGCAGGTGTGAGACGATGGTCGGGACCACGGAGAACCAGGTCGCGCCGGTCCGCGCTGCGACGTCCCAGAACCGCCTTGCCGAGAAGCGCGGCACCATGGCCAGCGACCCGCCCGAGACGAGCGACCCCATCACCGACACGCACAGCCCGTTGATATGATAGATGGGCAGGACGCACAGCCCCCGGTCGTCCGTGCGCAACCCGTGCGCAACCGTTGTCGTCCATCCCCCGGCCAGCAGGCTGGCATGGCTGTGCACCACGCCCTTGGGGCGGCCCGTGGTGCCGGAGGTGTACATCAGCAGGGCATGATCGCCGGGGGCGAGGTCGTGCAGCGCCGCCGCCTCCCGCGCATCGACCGGCACGATGTCGAGGCCCGCTTCACCCACCATCGCCTCGCAATCGGGGTGGACGAAGGCGAAGCGCGCGCCGGAATGACCGAGGGCGTAGGCGATGGCATCCGGTCCCGCCGCGAGGTTGATCATGGTCGCGCGAAAGCCGCCATAGAGCGCGGCATAGAGCGCCGTCACACCCTCTTCGGAATTCGGTGCGAGGATGGCGACGCTCTCCGATTTCGCCGCTCCCCGTGCCGTCAGCGCCCCCGCGAGACCCCGCGCCGCCTCGCGCAGGGCGCTCCAGCGCAGTTCTCCCCCGCTCTCGGGAAAGACGATGGCCGTGCCGCCTTCTTCCGCGCGCCGGTCGAGCCAGTCACGCACTGTCCCTTGCGGCGGGGCGTCGGGTGTCATGTCCCGGCCTCGCGCCAGTACTCGCCGAAGATGTCCTCCAGCGCCGGTTCGCGGGGCGGAATTTCGCGCACGATTTTGGTGCTTTGCAGGAAATGTCGCCAGTCGAGATTGGCGTCGATGGCGTTGCCGCCCCAGCTTCCGCACCCCATCGAGAGCGAGAAGGGCATGCCGTTGTTGAACGCCCCTCCGGTGGCGAAGCAATGCGCCTGATTGACGATGATGCGGCAGGTCGGCAGCGTGTGCGCCAGCGCGAGGGGGCGCTCGCCATCGGTGCTGTGCAGCCCCACGGAATGGCCCGCGCCCTGATGGGTCTGGATGGCCCGCGTGATCGACACCGCATCGTCGAAGTCCCGCGCCCGGTAGAGCGCGAGGACGCGGCTGAGTTTCTCGCCGCTGAGGGGGTGGTCGGGGCCGATGCCACAGGTCGGCACGACGATGAACTCGATCCCCGCCGGGACTTCGTCCTCCAGCCCCAGCGCGGCGAGCATCGGCCCGGCATCCTGCGCGATGGCGGCGCGGTTGAGGTGGCCGTCGGGCCAGAGCCTCGCCACGATCCGCGCCTCGTCCTCCACCGCATGGCCGCCCTCGGCCCGCATCGCCTCCATAAAGGCGTCGTGCACGGCGTCGACCACCACGACGGCATTCTCCGACGAGCAGGAGGTCGCGTTGTCGAAGGTCTTCGACAAACGGATCTTGCGCGCGGCCTGCGCCAGATCGGCGGTCTCGTCCACGATAACCGTGACGTTCCCGGCCCCGACCGCGACGGCGGGGGTTCCGGCGGTCTGGGCGCGGTGGACGTTGTTCTGGCTACCGGTCGCCACGATGCGGTCGCAGGTCTGCATCAGTCTTTGGGTCTTTTCCTTGGAGCCGGGGGGCGGCAGCATCTGGACGAGGTCCGCCTCCTCGCCGATCTTCGCGAATTCGGCATGGATGAAGGCCAGCAGACGCTCGCAGGTAGCGACACCCTTGGGCGAGGGCGCCACGACGATAGCATTGCCGCATTTGAGCGCGTTGACGATGTTGTTCGCCGGGGTCGCCGCCGGATTGGTTGAGGGTACGATGGCGCCGATGACGCCCAGAGGCCGGGCGATCTCGGTGATGCCGGTCTCGGGGTCGTCGCGGAGGATGCCGTGGGTCTTCACGTCCCGCAGGTCGCGCATCAGGCCCAGTGTCTTGCGGTGGTTCTTGGTTATCTTGTCGGCGACATTGCCGAGGCCCGTCGTGGTGACGGCCATCTCGGCCAGTTCCCGGTTGCGCGTGGGTTCCATGATCGCCCAAGCGACGGCGGCGGCGGCGCGGTCGTATCGCTCCTGACTGCCCCCGGCCTCGTACCGGCGCTGTGCAGCGCGGGCGCGCTCCATTACGGAATCGACTTGCGCGGTGGTATCGTTCGGCGTCACGCTATTCTCCCGGGAAAAGATGGAGCGCGCCACGCGGGCGCGCTCCGAGTCGCATTAGAGGCCTTCGAGCAGGCCCTCGAGGGTTTCCTGACGCGCCGCCCACATCTCCTTGACCTCGTCGCGGTTCATGACGTGCATGGGCGAGCCGCCCGCCTTCATCTTGCCCGCGACGCGGCCATTCTCGAACATGGTCGGGACGATCTCGGCCAGCTTGTCGATGACGGCCTCCGGCGTGCCCTTGGGCACCATAACGCCCCGAAAGTTGACGGAGGCGTTGTCGATGTCGAAGCCCTCTTCCTTGAGGGTCGGGACGTCGGGCAGGAACTCGTTACGCTCCAGATCGAAGACGCCGAGGATCTTCACGTTGCCCGCCTCGCGCGCGCGGAAGGCGTCGGACAGGTTGTTGACCCCGCCGAGAACGTCGCCCGCGATGACCGCCTTCATGGCCCCCGCGCCGCCCTTGTTGTTCGGGATGTAAGCCAGTTTGACGCCCGCCGCCTTCTCCAACTGGAGCGCGGCGATGTGGTGGCCGACGAAGAGGCCCGCGCCGGAAAACGTCAGCTTGCCGGGGTTCTCCTTGGCGTAGTCGATGACGTCGCCCATCGAGTCGAACTCGCTGTCCGCCCCCACGACGAAGACGGCCGGGTCGGCGCCCCAGTTGGCGATCGGCTCGAAGCTGTCGGCAGAGTACTGCACGCCGCCCTTGATCGACTGGGCGATGAAGTGCGGGACGTTGTAAGCCGCGAGGGTGTAGCCGTCGGCATCGGCCTGGCTCGCGAACCAGTTCCAGCCGACGCGCCCGCCCGCACCCGGCTTGTTGATGATGGCGATCGGCATCCCGAGCGCATCCTCGTTCCCGGCGGTCATGGTGACGATGCGGGCCTGGAAGTCGGTCGCCCCGCCCGCGCCGTAGCTGACCATCATCATGACGGGTCGTTCGGGGTAATTGTCGTGCCCGTCGGCGAAAGCCGTCCCTGTCAGGCCGATCATGGCGGCGGTGGCCGCTGCGATGAGTGTCTTCATGGTGGTTCCTCCCGGTAGTTTTTTTATTGTCGTGTGGTTTCAGAAAAACAGGCCCCGCGGGGTGAAGACGTTCAGCAGGAGCGCGAACAATCCGTACATCACCGCGAGGAAGCCGCCCGTGATGATCAGGCGCTTCAGCCAGCTTCGCAAGACCCCGTGCGGGGCGGGATCGTAGAGCGTCAGGATGGCGAAGAAGGCGAGGGTGGATGCGGTGTAGAAGCCCAGCGTCTCCGCCGCCCAGAAGATGTAGACCAGCGCCACGACGAGGCCGGGCGCGATATTGGCCATCGCCGTCCGGTCCAGTCCGTTGCCGAACCGCGTGCGCCCCAGCAGGGCCTTGCCGAAGGTCCAGAGCGCCAGCACGGCGAAGACCGTCGAGATGAGGCGCGGGAAGACGAAGGCTTCCGCCGGTTCCTGCGTATAGCTGAGCCACGCGACGGTGACGCCGACGGCGGCGACCAGCCCGCTGGCCACGATATGCTGCGCGCGGGGGAGCGGCATGGTCATGGCCGCGCCTCCCGTTCCCCGATCACCTCGTCCTTGGTGGTGACGCGGCGGTCGCGCAGTTCCATCCACACCGAATAGGCGATGGAGGCGACGACCAGCACGATCAGCAGCAGGTTCAGCCCGCCGGTGAAGAAATACTGCCCGATGCTGGATGTCGCGTTCGCGATCATCGATCCCTGAATGAAATTCGCCTCCGCGATGGGACCGAGGATCAGGCCCAGCACCAGCGGCGCGGCGGAAAAGCCGAAGCGTTCGAGGAAATACATCCCCGTCCCCAGCGCGGCCATCACGTAGACGTCGCCCATGGAGTTCTGCACCGAATAGCTGCCGAAGACGGCCAGCCCCAGCACCACCGCCGCCATCACGGCATTGGGCACCTGTGCCACCCGTGCCGCCAGACCGGCGACGTAGAGGCCGAAGATGCACATCAGGATCTGCCCGACCAGCATCGAGTTGATGAAGGTCCAGGCGACATCGGGGTAATTGTCGAACAGGTCGCTTCCCGGAAAGATGCCGTGAATCAGCAACCCGCCCAGCAGCACGGCAGCCGTGGGCGAGCCGGGGATGGAGAGCGTCAGCAGAGGCACGAGCGAGGGGCCGACCATCGCGTTATTCGCGCTTTCCGCCGCGATCACCCCTTCGCTGTGGCCGGTGCCGAACTTGTCGCGCTCGGGGCTGAGCTTCTTGGCCTGATCGTAGGCGACCAGCCCGGCAATCTGCCCGCCCACGCCGGGGACGAGGCCGATGACCGCACCCGTGACCGTGCCGATTGTCAGGGCGCGACTGCGGGAGAAGACCTCCCGGAAGGCCTTGCCGACCGGATGCCGCTCGACGGTCAGGGCCTCCGCGCCCGAAGGCTGCCGCCCCCGCGCGAGCATCGTGATGACCTGCGGGATCGCGAAGAGGCCGATCAGCGCCGGGATCACGTTGATGCCGCCCGCAACGCTCGGGTGGAAGATGAACCGCTGCGCACCCATGATGTCATCGAAACCGATGGTGGCCAGCCACAGCCCGATGCAGCCCGACAGCAGTCCCTTGACCACCGACCCGGAATCGAGCGAGCCGATCACCGTCACCCCGAGGATCGCCAGCCAGAACAGATGCGACGGCCCGAAGGCGAGCGCCCATTGCGCCAGCATCGGCGTCAGGAAGATCAGCAGCAGCACGCCCACCACCCCCCCGACCGCCGAGGCGATGAAGGACAGTTGCAGCGCCCGCGCGCCCTGTCCCTTCATGGCCATCGTATGCCCGTCCAGCGTCGTCGCGATATTGGCGGGCGCCCCCGGTATCTTGAGCAGGATCGCGCTGACCGCCCCGCCCGCAACCGTGGAGGTATAGGCCGCCCCGAGCAGGATCAGCCCTTGGGCCGGTTCCAGGCGGAAAGTGAAGGGGATCAGCAGCGCCACCGCCATGGTCGGCGACAATCCCGGCGTCGCGCCTAGGATTAACCCGCCGATCGTGCCCAGCAACAGCAAGCCGAAATTAGCCGGTGCGAAGACTTCGCCGAAATATCCGAGAAATTCCAAAACGCCGCCGCCCTGCCGCTTGCCCCGCTTCCGAATCGAGCCTAGAGAATGAAAACAGTTTTGCAAATGTTTTCATTAACGAGTCAGTACGGTCAAATAAGAGCTTGATATGGCGAATAAAAAGGTGGATATTTTTGCGGTCGCAAAGGCGGCGCGCGTCTCTCCCTCCACTGTCTCGCGCCGCTTCAATCACCCCGACCTCGTCAAGCCCGCCACGCGCAAGCGGATCGACACGGCGGTCCAGCGGCTCGGCTACATCCGCAACCGCGCGGCCCCGACGCTGCACGGTCTGCGCAGCGGAACCATTGGCATGATCGTGCCGACCATCGACCACATGATCTTCGCCGAACTGATCCAGAGCTTCTCGGAGACGGTCGAGGAGCAGGGCTTCACGATCATGCTCGCCTCTCACGGCTACGACCTCGACCGCGAATACGCGCTGATCCGCAAGATGCTGGAACACCGGGTCGACGGCATCGCCCTGATCGGGTTGGAGCACAGCGAGAAAACCACCGTGCTGCTCGCCCGGCAGAACGTGGCGACGGTGACGCTGTGGAGCCATTCGCAGGAGGCAACCCTGCCAAGCATCGGTTTCGACAACTTCGAGGCAGGGCAGTTGATCGGCGATCATGTCTGCGCCCTCGGTCACCGCGCGATAGCGACCCTGTTCCCGCCCGTGGAAGGAAACGACCGGGCAGAGCACAGGTTTCGCGGGGTGCTCCACGCGCTCGGCTCCAACAGAATATCGCCCGACGACTGCGCGCATATCCAGTCGCACTACAGCATCGCCGCAGCCAAGGAAGCGGTCCTACGGCTGTTATCCGCCCAGCCGATGCCGACGGTCATCCTTTGCGGCAACGATGTTCAGGCATGGGGCGCCATGCATGCGATCCGCCAATGCGGCCTGAGCGTTCCCGATGACATCTGCGTCGCCGGAATAGGGGATTTTCGCGGGTCTGCCGAGTTCGAACCACCCCTGACGACCATCCGCATTCCGGCACGGAGAATCGGCCATCACTCCGGTAACGCGATCACACGGCATATCCTATCCCCCGATACCCAGATCGTCCATCAGAAGATCGATCCGGAACTCGTGGTCCGTACGAGCACTCTGAGACAGCAGAGAGCAGTCTAAGGCAATGACAGCGTGTCAAACTCGACCGTCGCACCCGGAATAGAATTCACCCAATAGTCAATTTATGGCCTATAGTTTATCATAAGAAAGAATATAAGGTAGTTACCCATGGTTTACTGGCTGCGCTCTTTAGCAAGCTTTATTCCTGATGACCGCATGCAAATCGATACTTTTGGGAATACGGGCGCCAAAATGACGGATGGCTTCTCCTGAAGCGTGTTGACCGGCCAGAACCGCGCCGACCTGTTCTTTTCCGGCCAGGCGTGCTGACAGATAGCCAGCGTTGAAGGCATCACCCGCGCCGGTGGTATCGCGAATTCCGGACACATCTGGCGTTTCGGTGACCGAGCGGCACCCCGCAGAAAGAGCTACCAGTGCACCGGCGCCATTCTTGACAACAACTTCTGGCACAAAGGGCAGAGCGCTGCCAAATCTGGCCAATCGGTTCGGGATCATAAACGCCCCTGTTCTCCGGCCTCATAACCGGATGAAAGCACAACCTACTGATATTACTCAGATTTGCTTGAGTCAGGCTCTTATATTTCCGCGAGAAAGGCCCAGTAAGACCCCTCCTTCCGGTCGATGTGGTACCGAAGAATCCGGTCGGCTTCCGAAGCATTCCCGCCGACGATGGCGGCGAGAAAGGCCCTGTGTTCCGCGAAGGACTTGGCGATATGGTCCGGGTGACGGCCCAGCCTATTACGCAGGGCGGCCATCTTCAGGGCGATCGGGGCGTAGGCGGATTTCAGAAAAGGATTTCCCGCGCCGTCCACTAGCGCATCGTGAAAACGCGTGTCTTCCTGGAGATAGGCCGAGATCTGATCCGCCGACAATGCGGCATCCATCCTTTCGATAATCGCATTCAGGGCGTCGCACAGTGCGGCTAGATCGTGCTCAATCGCAAGTTGCAGTGCGGTCGTTTCCAGACAGACCCGGATGTCACAGATTTGCGACAGTTCTCCGCTTCCGAGCGCGAAAACAATACTGCCATGCTGTGGCTCGGTCCGCACAAGACCTTCGATTTCCAGCCGGTTCAGCGCCTCGCGTACAGGCGTTCGACTGACCCCCAGCTGTTTGGCGAGCCGCGATTCGGAAAGCACCGCGCCAAGCTCGATATCCCCATTCACGATCTGGTCGCGAATGCTGCGGGTCGTCAACTCGGTCAGGGATAGGGGTCGTTCCAGCATCGTCATCCGCCTGTAGACCGTACCACCCGGACCATCGTTCATGCGCGCCCGACATACAACTCGCGAATTGACATACAATATACCGTATGCCAGTTGTGGTTAGCCAGATTGCTTGCACAGACTTGAATCAGGGGCCGGAAATGAAGCGATTCGAACAAGGCTTCGTAGCGATAAACAGGGCGGTCATCGTCGCCCTGCTCGCAGCGGTCCTGATCATCGTCTTCATCAATGTCGTCGGCAGATACGGCTTCGGCAGTTCCTTTGCCTGGGTCGAGGAAGCGGCGCGATACATGATGATCGCAGGCGCATTCTGCGGTGCCGGGCTTGCGCTGCGCGAAGGGCGGCTGGTGGCCATCGAGGCGTTTCAGGACGCCCTGCCCCCCTCGTTCGCCCTTCTGATCCGGTGGATGACGGTCGCCGTGATGCTGGTCTTCATGAGCGTGATGACATGGCTGGGTATCAAGTTCGTCGCCTTCGGCTGGCCCAAGGAAACGATGGCGACCGGCATTTCGCGCGGCATCCCCTATATGGCGATCCCGATCGGATGCGGATTGTTCATCGTCCATCTTCTGTTCTTCGCACGCCGCTTTGTCGACCGCCGGTTCGAGCATGACGATGGCAGCGCACCTGAGCCAGTCGACGGGCCACGCCAATGACCAAGGCGCTTGTCATCCTGTTCTTCGCGACGCTGACGCTGGGCCTGCCGGTGGCCTTCACGATGGGCGTCGCCGGGCTGTCGGCGATCTTTCTGGACGGGTCACTCAACCCGCTGGTCGCGACACAGCGCATGTTCGCCGGGATCGACAGTTTTCCGCTGATGGCGGTGCCGTTCTTTATCCTTGCCGCCGAGTTGATGACGGCGTGCGGGTTGACGGTCGCGCTGTTGCGCTTCGCCGATACCCTCGTCGGCCATCTGCGGGGCGGGCTGGGGCATGTGAACATTCTCGCCTCGATGCTGTTCGCCGGGATCAGCGGGTCGGCGCTGGCCGATGCGGCAGGGCCGTCGGCCATCGTGATGCGGATGATGCGCGAGGCGGGCTACGACAAGAATTATGCGGGGGCGCTGTCGGCGGCGACGGCGACCATCGGCCCGATCATCCCCCCCTCGATCCTCGCCGTGATCTATGCGATCTCGGTCAAGGGCGTGTCGGTTTCGAGCCTGTTTCTGGCGGGTATCGTGCCCGGAATCCTGCTCGGGGTCGCGCTGGCGACGGTCAATCACTTCATTTCGGTCCGCCACGGGTATCGCGGCCGCGAAACCCGCGCCAGTTTAAGCGAAGTCGGGCACAGCGCCATCGGGGCCGCCCCCGCCATCGTATTGCCCGGTATCATTCTGGGCGGAATCCTGTTCGGGATTTTCACGCCGACCGAGGCCGGCGCGGTCGCCTCGGTCTATGCCATCGTGCTGGGCTTCGCGCGGCGCTCGCTGGGCTGGAGCGCGCTTTATGCGGCCTTTGCGCGGGCGGCGGTCATCACGTCGTCGGTGTTTCTGATTATCGCCCTTGCCTCCATCTTCGCGTGGTTGCTGACCTATGCGCAGGTGCCCCAGGCGATCGCGGCCAAGATCACGTCGCTGACCGACAGCCAGATCGGCGTTTTGCTGATCCTCGCTGTCTTCGTGCTGATCTGCGGGTTCTTCATCGACACGCTGCCCGCGCTGATCATCCTGACCCCGATCCTCAGCCCCATCGCCACTCAGGCCGGGATCGACCCGCTTCAGTTCGGCATGATGATGGTGCTGAACCTGGTCATCGGCATGATCACGCCCCCGGTCGGGCCGGTCCTGTTCGTGATCTCGACGGTTGGCCGGCTTCGGATCGAGGCGCTGTCGCGCGCGGTCCTGCCGCTGCTTGCCGCCGAGTTGGTCGTCCTGTTGCTGGTGATCTTCATCCCCGAGATCAGCACGGCCATTCCCCGCTACTTCGGTTTCATACAATAACATCCTGGGAGGAAATACGATGAAACGCCTGTCCACTCTCGCCGCCACGACCGCCGCGCTTGCCCTGGTCATGGGGGCGACCGTCGCCTCGGCCAAGGACCTGAAATACGCGCATTTCCAGTCCGCCGACCTCGGCTCGCCCAAGCACGCGGCGGCACTGGCGTTCGAATCCTGTGTCGAGGGCAAGACGGCGGGCGGGATCGACGTGCAGATCTTTCCCGCCAGCCAGCTCGGCAGCGGGTCGGAGGTGCTCGAAGGGCTGCAACTCGGCTCGATCCAGATGGGCGTCGTGCATGACGGCCCGATCTCGGCGATCTACAAGCCCTTTTCGGTCCTCGCCATGCCGTATCTGTTCGACGATCAGGCAATGGCCTGGTCGGTCATGGACGGCCCGTTCGGCGACGAACTGTTCGAGGGCATGCGCGAGGATACGGACATTCGCGTGTTCGGCGTTGCCGATAATGGCGTGCGCAACTTCACCAACAACGTCCGCCCCGTCTCCGAACCCGCCGACATGGACGGGCTGAAGATGCGCGTGATGACGGCCCCCGTCTGGGTCAAGCTGGTCGAGAGCCTCGGGGCCTCCGCAACGCCCGTGGCGTGGCCGGAGCTTCCCGGCGCGCTCCAGCAGGGTGTCGTTGACGGACAGGAGAACGGCGTCACCAACATCGTCGACGCATCCCTGTACGAGAACCAGAAATACGTCTCGCTCGACGGTCACGTGTTCTCGTGGCACGCCTACATGATGTCGGACAGTTTTTATGAAAGCCTTGATGACGCCGAACGCAAGGCGGTTGGCCAATGCGTCGAGATCGCAAAGGTCATCCACCGGGGCATGACGGCGGCGCAGGACGCGAATGCGGCGACCATCCTGTCGGGTCTGGGCATGGAGGTCGTACCCGTCTCGCCCGATCAGAAGGCGATGTTCCGCAGCAAGGCACAGCCCGCCGTGCGCGAGTTCATCGTCGGAGAAATCGGCGAGGACTGGCCGAAAAAGCTGGACGCGGCGGTTGATGCCTATCGATCCGCCGAGTGATCGACCATGAGTGACAAGGCCGTCGCCATCCTCGAACCCGGCTATGCCGACTATCGGATCGAGCGTGCCGCGCTCGAACCGGTCGGGGTGCGCGTCGAGCGCATCGCCGAGGACGAGGACGCTGTGGCGGCCCTGTCGCGGATCGACCCGATCGCCATCTTCGTGCGCGAGCGGTCGATCAGGTCGGTCGAGCTGTCGGCCTGTCTCCGGTTGCGGCTGGTGGTGCGCTATGGTGTCGGGGTCGACAACATCGATCTCGATGCTGCCCGCGACCGCCGGATCCATGTCGCGAACCTGCCCGAATACGGGGCCGAAACCGAGGTGAGCGAACACGCCATCGCGCTTTATCTGGCGGTGCAGCGCCGGGTGGTCGCGCGCAACGACGAGGTGCGCCAAGGCGGCTGGAGCATCGGCCAGCGCGCGCCGATTCCGGGGCGTGAAAACGCCGTGCTGGGGCTGATCGGGTGCGGGCGTATCGGGCTGGAGACAGCCCGCAAGTTCCGGGCGCTGGGGTTCGGGCGCGTTCTCGTCCACGATCCCTATGTCGCAGACGAGGTGCTTGGGGAACACGGCTTCGAGCGGACCGATCTCGACGGCCTGTTCGCCGGGGCCGATGTCGTCAGCCTGCACGCGCCCCTGACCGACGAGACGCGGCATTGCGTGAACGCAGATCGTCTCGCGCGGATGAAGCCCGGCGGTATCGTCATCAATGTCGCGCGGGGCGGCCTGATCGATGAAATGGCTTTGGCCGATGCCCTGCACGGTGGTCGCCTCTACGGCGCGGGGCTGGATGTGTTCGAGCGCGAACCGCCGGACCGCGACCATCCGCTTTTCTCCGCGCCGAATACGGTCGTTTCGGATCATACCGCCTGGTATTCCGAGCGCACCGTCGAACATTTGCAGCGGCAAGCGGCGTCGGAAGTGCTGCGTGTCCTGCAAGGCCATGCACCCGCCAGTTGGGTCAACCCTTGGGGAAAGGAAACGGAGACTTGAAGCAAGCAGTTGTTATCGGAGGAACCCGGGGGATCGGGGCGGGCGTGGCCCGGGTGCTGATCTCGAAGGGCTGGTCGGTTCTCGCCACCGGGGTCGATGAGGAGGAGGTCACGGCGTTTCACGCCGACGCCGCGCATGGGGGTATCGATGCCCGTGTCCTCGACGTGCGCGATCACAAGGCCGTCCTCGCCCTGTTCGGCACGCTCGACCACCTCGACGGCCTCGTGAATTGCGCGGGCATCCTGGCCCGGGAAGCGGAATACGAGATCGAGACGTTCGAGCGGGTGATCGACATCAATCTCAACGGCACGATGCGCTGTTGCCTCGCGGCGCATCCGTTGCTGGCAAAGGGCGGGGGGGCCATCGTCAACACCGCGTCGATGCTCAGCCTGTTCGGTGGCCCCGTGGTGCCCGCCTATTCCGCCTCCAAGGGCGGCGTCGCGCAATTGACCAAGGCTCTGGCCGGGAAATGGGCGGCGGATGGCGTGCGCGTCAACGCCATGGCACCGGGCTGGATCGAAACCGAGATGACCGAGGCGTTGCGCGCCGACCCCGCGCGTAACGACCCGATCCTGCGCCGCACCCCCATGAACCGATGGGGCAAGACCGACGAGACGGGCGCGCTGGCCGCGTGGCTGCTGTCGGACGAAGCAAGCTTTGTCACCGGGGCGCTCTATCCGGTCGACGGCGGCTATTCCGCAATGTAACGAAAAGGAACGATACGATGCCATTACAGACGAGCGACAACAATCCGATGACACCCTATCAGCTGCCCTTTCCAAAGGACGCGCTGGAGGAAATCGTGGTGCCATCGGCCATCCCCGAAGACGAACGCATCTGGGTGCCCCAGACGGAAACCGTCTCGTTTCGCCCCCTGTGCCTCAACCGGTCGCAGGGCTACTGGATGAACCTGCTGCGGGTTCGGCAATCGGGCGTCCTGTCGCGACACCGCCATCCACAACCGGTCCATGGCCTCGTGCTCAAGGGTCGGTGGCATTACCTCGAACACGACTGGGTCGCGACCGAGGGCAGCTATGTCTTCGAACCCCCCGGCGAAACCCACACGCTGGTCGTGCCCGAAGACGTGACCGAGATGATCACGTTCTTCCAGGTCAACGGCGTGATGGTCTACGTCGATCCGATGGGCGAGGTTCTCGGCTATGAGGATGTCTTCACCAAGATCGACATGTGCCGCAAGCACTATGAAGCCGTCGGCCTCGGCGCCGACTATACCGATCAGTTCATCCGCTAAAGCGTTTTCGAGGGCAATGAATTCATTGTCCGACTCGGAAAACGCGCAAACAGGAAAGGCAGGGCATTCGGGACGATCCTCGTATCGTTCAGGATGCTCCAGGGGACCCCATGGAAATCAACGGAAAGAAAGCGGTCGTCTTCGGCGGCACCTCGGGCATCGGACGGGAGGCGGTCCGCATGCTGCGCGACGGCGGGGCGGAGGTCGTCGCCGCAAGCCGCAACCCCGACCGCGCCGAGCCGATGGACGGCGTGACGCTGAAGGCCTGCGACGTCCGCGACGCGGCGGCGGTCGAGGGGCTGATGAAGGACTGCGCCCCGTTCGATATTCTGGTCAATGCGGCGACCGGCGGCGATCGGGCAATCGGCCCCTTCCTCGACATGGACATGGCCGGCTTTCGCGGATCCTTCGACAAGATGTGGGGCTATGCCAACGTTGTCCGATTCGGTGCCGCACACATGAAGGGAAACGGGGCGATCGTGCTGGTCAGCGGCGCGCCCGCGCGGCGGATCAAGCCGGGGCAGGTCGCCATCGGCGCGGTCGGCGGCGCGGTCGAAGCCTTCACGCGCGCCGTCGCGACGGAGATCGGGCCCCTGCGGATCAATGCCGTCTGTCCGGGGCAGATCGATACGCCGATGATCGCCCTCGAAGGGGCCGAACGAGACGATTTCTATGCGCGGACGACATCGGGGCACCTGATCCCGCGCGCCGGCACGTCCGCCGAGGTCGCGGAGGCGGTCCTGTTTACGATCCGGAACGATTTCGTCACCGGAACGACCGTGGACGTGGATGGCGGATGGCTCGCCGCGCCCTGATATCCGACAAGGCACGATGGCGGTCTTCGCGTTCGCCATCGTGCCGTGCCGTTCAGGCGGCGGATGTATCTTCGAGAAAGCCCGCCCTGCTGCCGTAGGCCTGCCGCGTACGACCGATGTGATCCGCAAGCAGGGCGCGAATGGTGTCCATCCTGCCCTCGCGCGTTGCCGCCGCGATCTTCTGGTGCTCTCCGAAAGACAGATCGGTATGCTGGGGCAGCTTGGAGAGATGGGTGCGCAGGGCTGCGATCTTGCCGACATAGCGCGTGTAGCTGGCCGTCAGGTAGTCGTTGCCCGCATGCTCGAAGATGGCGTGGTGAAAGGCTGTGTCCAGTTCGAGATAGTCCCCGCCCCGCCCCGCCGCGCGCGCCGTCGCCATCTCACCGACGATCCGATCCATTGTCGCGGACAGGCCCGCATGATCGCGGCCCAGGGCCAGCTCGAATGTTGCCGTCTCGATCGCCTGCCTGAAATCGCAGATCTGCGTGACCTCCGGCTCGTCGAGGGTGAAGACCCGTGCACCCTTCTGCGGCTCGATGAGGACCAGCCCCTCGTCGCGCAACTGGGCGAGCGCCTCGCGCACGGGCGATTTCGAGACGCCCATCTCCTCCGAAATACCGCGCTCCGACAGGACCTGACCCATCTTCAGCGTGCCGTCCACGATCCGGTCGCGCAGGTATTCGAGCGCCAGTTCCCGCAGCGTCTTGGGTCTCTCGATAGCCATCCGAACTCCTCCTGAAAAATATCTTGTACTCGAAAGCATATCTGATATACCAGCTTAGATAGCCTAACATATCAGATATCAGAATAAACACGGAGGATAGGTTGATCATGCAGGCGCATCTGGCCGTCGATTGCAAAAACCAGCATGGTGAGGGTGTTCTTTGGAACCCTGCCGATGGCCAGCTCTGGTGGACCGATATCGAGGGGATGGCTCTCTGGTCATTCGATCCCGAATCGGGCCGGGCCGACAGAGTCGCGATGCGCGACCGTGTCTGCTGCTTCGCGCCCCGTGCGACGGGCGGCCTGATCGTCGGGTTCGCGGATCGTATCGCGCTCATGGATATCGAGACGGGGCAAGAGACACCGGTGCATGCCTTCGAGCCGGATAATCCCGACACCCGGCTGAACGACGGACGCACCGATCGCTTTGGACGGTTCATCGCCGGGGGCATGAACGAGATTTCGGGCGCGCATGACTCGACGGTCGTGTCGGTGGGGCGTGACCTGACCGTGACCACGCTGATCGACGGGGTATCCTGCGCCAATTCCACGTGTTTTTCGCCTGACGGGACGGTGATGTATTTCGCCGACACGCCCGACCGCGAGATTCGCGCCTATGACTACGACCCGGCCACCGGGGCGGTTTCGGGTCGCCGCATCCATGCGTCGTTCGCGGATGAGCCGGGCCTGCCCGACGGGTCATGCGTCGATGCCGAGGGCGGCGTCTGGAACGCGGAGTGGGAGGGCCGCCGCGTGGTGCGGGTGGCCCCCGACGGCACCATCGACCGCGTGATCGACGTGCCCGTATGGAAACCGACCTGCTGCTCGTTTGGCGGCGCGAATATGGACACCCTTTTCATCACGACGTCGCGCCTGATGAGCGACGGGAACGTGCTGAAAAAAGAACCGGAATCCGGCGGCCTGTTCGCGGTCAAGCCCGGCATACGCGGCGTGCCCGACACGCCTTTCAAAGGATAACAAAACACTTCAAGGGAGGAAGACGACATGACGAAATCGAAAACCGGAATGATCTTCGCTGCAACCTTTGCCGGAACCCTCGCGGGGATGATCGCAACCGCATCTGCCGCCGATTATCCCGCCCCCGTGCCTCTCGAAAAGGGCTCGCAGGCCCCCATCGACGCCATCGAGACCAAGAACGAGACGTTCCGCATCGCCTATATGCCCCCGGCGACCGAGTTCAACTACTACATCGCCGTCGGCGAGGGCATCAAGGCGGTCGCCGATGAGGAAGGGGTCGAGGTCTTCATGCTGGCCCCCCAGAGCGGCGCGGACATCAACGGCCAGATGGGCATGATCCAGGATGTGCTGACCCAGGACGTCGACGCCATCATCTTCGGCACCCATGACGAATTCGCCGCCGCCCCGCTGCTGAAACGGGCCGTCGACAAGGGCATGGCGGTCATCATGATCAACTCCGACATCCCCAATTTCCCCACTCCGATCCACGGTGTCGTCGGGTATTCGCAGCGCAGCGGCACCCACAAGATCGCCGACTGGGTGATCGAGAACTACGGCGACGAGCCTCGCAAGGTCGGCATTATCGAGGGACAGCCCGGCTATCACTCGACCGAGCGCGTCGGCGGCTTTCTCGACGGGATCGAGGGGAACGAGAATTTCGACGTCGTCGTCTCGATCGACGGCAAGTGGAATGTCGAGGGTGGCAATACCGCGGGGATGGATATCCTTCAGGCGCACCCCGATCTCGACATGATCTTTGCGGCCAACGACAACATGATCATCGGGGCGACCTTTGCGGCAAAGGCGCTGGGGCGGTCGGATATCGTGATGCTCGGCAATGACGGCGATACCTCGGCCCTTGAAGAAATCGCCAAGGGCACGGTCACCGCGACGGTCGATACGTCGCCATTCATGATGGGCCGGTCGGCAATGCACGCGACGATCGATGCGCTTGAGGGAAGCTATCCCGGCGGCTGGATCGAGACGGCCACCTCGGTCGAGGACAAGGACGGGGCGATCAAGGCGCTGCAATCGCCCGAAACGCTGTATCCACAGCCGTCGAAGACGTACTGAGCCACGCTCTCGGGCCTTTCGCGATGCGCCCCGGTGCACCCGCGAGAGGCCGCGCCCTCCCCTTTTTCACATCCTGTATTCAGTCGAGGTTCAGCCAATGACCACGGCCTTTCTGGAGCTTGCCCGAATCAGCAAGGCCTATCCTGGCGTGCTGGCGAACGACAAGGTTTCCATCACGCTGCTCGCCGGGTCGATCCATGGTCTGCTGGGCGAGAACGGATGCGGGAAGTCGACCCTGATCAAGACCTTGTCGGGTGTCCAGCAACCGGATAGCGGCGACATCCTGCTCAACGGAACCCCCATCCGCATTCCCGACCCTCAGGCCGCGCGCCGTCTCGGCATTGCGACGGTCTTCCAGGAATTCTCGATCGTGCCGACGCTGTCGGTGGGCGAGAATATCTTTCTGGGCGCCCTGCCCCGGGGCCGCTATGGCGTCGTCGACTGGCGCAAGGTGCATGCCGATGCCGCCGCCGTTCTGGCCGAGATGGATGTCGATATTCCGACCGAGGCATTGACCGGGACGCTGTCTGTGGGCGAGCAGCAACTGGTCGAGATCGCCAAGGCCGTCGCCATGGACGCCCGCATGATCATCCTCGACGAGCCGACTGCGGCTCTGGGCGAAGACGAGATTGAACGTCTGCACACCCTGTTGCGCGGCATGCGAAGCCGGGGTACCGCGATCCTCTATGTCTCGCACCGTCTGGACGAGGTCGAGCGCATCGTCGACGAGGTGACGATCCTGCGCAACGGGCGCGTGGTGCGGGCCAGCGGCGAAATGAAGATCGCCATCCCCGATATCGTGAACGCCATGGTCGGCGAGGATGTCGGGGAGCATTACCCCAAGGAGCGCAACGCGACTGATGAGGTCGTTCTCGAAGCACGCGGGTTGAGCACCAGGGCGGGGGTGCGCGATGTGTCGCTCGCGCTGCACCGGGGCGAGGTGCTGGGGCTGGGCGGCGTGCTGGGAAGTGGCCGGACCGAGATCGCCCGCGCCCTGTTCGGCACCGATGCCCTGACCGGCGGCGATATCGTTCTGGATGGCAAGCACGTACGCTTTCGCAACGAAAGCGACGCGATCCGGGCGGGTCTGGCGCTGGTGCCCGAGAATCGCAAGGTCGACGGGCTGTTCTTCAACTTCACGGCCAGCGGCAACATCACCGCCGCCTCGCTGGCAACCCTCGTGCGGCGCGGCGTGCTGGATCTGGCCGCCGAAGACACCGCGACCCGAACCCTGATGCGCGACCTCGAAATCTCGGCAGAGGCCGAGGACAAGACCGTGAATTTCCTGTCGGGCGGCAACCAGCAAAAGATCGTCATCGCCCGGTGGCTGTTCTCGGATGCGCGGGTGCTGATCCTCGACGAGCCGACCCAGGGCATCGATATCGGCGCGAAGATCGCCGTCTACACATTGATCAACCGCCTGACCCGTGCGGGCAAGTCGGTCATTCTTATCAGTTCGGATCACGACGAGTTGCTGGCCATGAGCGACCGCATCGCCGTCATGCGGCACGGCACCATCGCGCGTATCGTCGATGCGGCCAGCCTGACGCGGAACGATCTCGTCAGAGCCTCCGCGTCCACCGCCGACCCCGTCCGACCCCGCCCGCAGGAGGCCACCGTATGAAACGGATGTTCGACGCCCAGCTGATCGGTCCCTTTGCCGCCATGATCATTGCCGCCGCCGTCGTCGCGCTGACGACCGACAGCTTTCTCAACCCCGGCAACCTGTCGAACCTGTCGTTGCAGGTCAGCATCGTGGCGCTGATCGCCATTGGCGCGACGGTCGTGATCTTTGCTGCGGGGATCGACCTGAGCGCCGGGTCGATGGTCGCGTTGCTGACCATGATTCTGGCGCAGATGCTGAAGTTCATGGGCATCCCGCTGGTGCTGGCGGTGCCGCTGATCCTGCTGACCGGGTGCCTGCTGGGGTTGTTCATCGGGTTGATCACGGCCTATGGGCGCATTCCGTCCTTTATCGCCACGCTGGCCGCGCTGATCGCGTTTCGGGGGCTGGCGCTGACGTTCAATAACGGGTCGCCGGTCTTTTCGCTCGATCCGGCACTTGAGACGATCTTCTACGGCTCGCTGCTGGGGATACCGCTGCCGTTCTTCTATCTCGTGTTCTTCTACGGGCTTGCCGCCTTCGGGATGAATTATACGAAACTGGGGCGCGAGATCTATGCGGTCGGGGGTAATCCGGCGGCGGCGGTGCTGACCGGGATCGACGTCAAGCGGGTGCAGGCGATCACCTTTGCCATCGCCGGGTTCATGACCGCCGTGGGCGCGATCCTGATGGCGGCGCGGCTCAACTCCGGGTCGCCCAACTATGGCCAGACGCTGGAGTTGCAGGCGATCGCGGCGGCGGTGGTCGGCGGGGCCAGCCTGGCGGGCGGACGGGGCAACATCCTCGCCACGCTGATGGGGGCCATGACCATCGTGATCGTCCAGAACGGCCTGAACCTGAATGCCGCCCCCTCGTCGGTACAGAACATCGTGCTGGGCACGATCATCCTGTGCGCCGTCGGGCTGGATATGTGGCGGGTCGAAATATCCGCCTTCACGCGGCGGATCGTCGGTCGCAGGCCGCCCCCGGGCAAAGCGGGTTGAGGCCCCCGCCCCGCGTACCCTTCCTTTCCAAACACTCACAACCCTCTACCAACAGGAGCCAACCATGGCCGCACTTACGTTTTCCCATATCGGCATCACGGTCCCCGACCTCGAAAAAGCCGTCGAGTTCTACTCCAAGGCTTTCGGCGCCTATGTCCTGATGAAGCCGACCGAGATCAAGCACGATGAAACTGCCATCGGACAGATGTGCGACGATGTTTTCGGCGAGGGCTGGGGCAGCTTTCGCATTGCCCATCTGTCGATGGGCGACGGGGCCGGGATCGAGCTGTTCGAGTTTCCCCAGACCAAGGAGGAGGAGCGCCCCTTCGAATATTGGCGGCGCGGGCTGTTTCATTTTTGCGTGCAGGACGACGATCTGGAAGGCCGGATCAAGATCATCGAGGAACTGGGCGGTCGCCAGCGCATGCAGCAGGTGCGCAAATACTATCCCGGCGAAAAGCCGTATCGCATGGTCTATATGGAAGACCCCTTCGGCAATATCTTCGAACTCTACAGCCATTCCTACGAGCTGACCTATTCGGCGGGCGCCTATGACTGATCCGCTCGCATATGCGCCGCGGACGGACAGCCCGATAGTCGTGATCACCGATTACGATTTCGGCGACGTCAGCGTCGAAAGCGAGATCCTCGAAGCAGCTGGAGCGCGCGTCGTCGCGCTCCAGGCCAAGCGGGAGGAGGATCTGTTCGACGTTGCCCCCGATTGCGCCGCGATGATCAACCAGTATGCTCGCATCGGACGGGCCACCATCGAACGCATGCGCCGATGCGAGGTGATCGCGCGCTATGGCGTGGGGGTCGATATCGTCGATGTCGAGACGGCGACCGAGCGGGGCATCCTCGTCACCAACGTGCAGGACTATTGTACCGAGGAAGTCGCGGATCATGCTATATCGCTGTGGCTGACGCTCGCGCGCAAGCTGCCCCAGTACGACCGGGCCACCCACGCGGGCATCTGGCGGTGGCAGAGCGGACAGCCTGTGCATCGCCTGCGCGGGCGCACGATGGGGGTGGTGTCCCTTGGCAAGATCGGACAGGCTATCACGCACCGCGCCCGGGCGTTCGGGGTCGAGGTCATCGCCTTCGATCCCTTTTTGCCCGAGGCCGTCGCCGCAGAGCACGGGGTGCAACTCGTCTCGAAGGCCGAACTGCTGCGCCGTTCGGATTACGTGCTGATGCAGGCCCCCATGACGCCCGCGACGCGGTATTTCCTGTCCGACGACGAGTTCGCGGCGATGAAGCCCGGCGCGATCCTCGTGAACACCGGGCGCGGGCCGACCGTCGACAACGGCGCGCTGTTCCGCGCGTTGACGCAGGGGTATCTGGCCGCCGCCGGTCTGGATGATCCGGAGGAAGAACCGGCAAAGCGGGCCGATTGGACCCCGGATGACAACCCGCTGTTCACGCTGCCGAACGTGATCATCACCCCGCATGCTGCCTATTACTCCGAAGAATCCATTCGCGCGGCCCGGGTCGTCGCGGCGACGCAGGTGGCCAAGGTGCTGACCGGGCGACGCCCCGATTTTCCGGTCAATGCCGATGCGCTGACATCTCAACCCCACTGAAGGAAAACATGATGCTCAAGGTATACAACGATTTCGACCGCGACCCCGCCCTGCTCGAAAAGTTCGACAAGGTCCTGCAATGCTATTCGGCCGCCGCCGTTTTCGCCGATGTGCAGTATCGCACCGGCGTGATGGACAGCGGGATCAAGCCCGCCTTTCGCGCCAAGGTGACGGGGCAGGCGCTGACGGTGCAACTTTCGAAAGGCGACCTCGTCGATCCGCTGAAGGCGCTGGAGATGGGTCAGAAGGGCGACGTGATCGTCGTCGATGCGGGGGGCGACCTGAATACCTCGGTCTGTGGCGGATTGATGGGCGGGCTGGCGATTAATCGCGGCATTCGCGGCATGGTCATCGACGGTGCCGGGCGCGACACTGACGAACTGGAAGACATCGATTGGCCGATCTGGACCCGGGCGATCACGCCACGGGGAACGCACACGATGTTCTCGAACCGCAAGGAAGAACTGTCGATCAACGTGCCGATCCAGTGCGGTGGCGTCGTGGTCAACCCCGGCGATTTCATCGTCGCCGATCTGATGGGCGTCGCGGTCATTCCGCTGGCCAAGGCCGAGGAAGTCGTGAAACTGGCCCAGGAACAGGCTGACCGCGAGGAAGAAACCCGTAAATGGGTCGCCAAGGGCAAGACGATCGAGGATCTGCTGAAGGAATTCGGCCGCATCTGAAGACGGGGCTTCGTTTCGCAGATGAGCGAACCGACCGGTAGCGTCCGTCAGGCTCTTTCCATCACCCTGACGGACGCTACCGGCGACGAAGTCGCCTCGTATGCTACAGCCGGGTATCGGTGGTCGGGTCGAACAGGCAGGTCTTGGCCATGTCCACCGCCAGCGCGGCGGTCTGGCCCGCGTCGGGCGCGTCGTCCGGTTCGACGGAGATCAGCGCCTTCTGGCCCGCGATCCGGGTCATGAGGATGGTTTCCGCCCCCGTCGGCTCGGTCATCTCGACATGCGCCTCGACGGGGACCGACACGCCGCCGCGCCGCTCGACCCGGCCTTCGGCGGCGGGGCTGAAATGCTCGGGGCGCACGCCCCAGATGACCCGCTGGCCCGGCGTCAGCCCGGCGAGCCGCTCGGGCGGCAGGGGCAGCACAGTGCCGTCTCCGCCCTCCAGCACCAGCCCGCCACGCTCGACCGTGGCATCGAGGAAGTTCATCGTCGGCGACCCCATGAACCCTGCGACGAAGCGGTTGACCGGGTCGTCATAGATATTCTTCGGCGTATCGTATTGCTGGAGCACGCCGCCGAACATCACCGCGATGCGGCTGGCCAGCGTCATGGCCTCCACCTGATCGTGCGTGACGTAGACGGTGGTTTTCCCGACATCCCGGTGCAGGCGCTTGATCTCGCCGCGCATCTCGATCCTGAGCTTCGCGTCGAGGTTCGACAGCGGCTCGTCGAACAGGAAGAGTTTGGGGTCGCGCACCAGCGCCCGGCCCATGGCGACGCGCTGGCGCTGGCCGCCCGATAGCTGGCTCGGCTTGCGGTTGAGCAGCGGCTCGATCTGGAGCATCTCGGCGACGCGGGCGATGGTGGTCTTCTGCTCGGCCTTCGGCACCTTGCGGCTCTCCATCCCGAAGGACATGTTCTCGCGCACCGTCATGGTCGGGTAGAGGGCGTAGGACTGGAAGACCATGGCGATATCCCGGTCCTTGGGCGCGGCATCGTTGACCACCCGGTCGTCGATGCGGATCTCCCCCGAACTGACGCTTTCCAGCCCCGCGATCATGGCCAGCAGGGTGGACTTGCCGCAGCCCGACGGCCCGACGAGGGCGACGAACTCACCCGATTCCGCCGAGAGGTTGATGTCCTTCAGAACCTCGACCGACCCGAAACGCTTGCGCAGATCCCTGATTTCCAGCGACGACATGGCATCTCTCCTACTTGACCGCGCCCGAGGTGAGGCCGCGCACGAAGTACTTGCCCCCCACGAGGTATATGAACAGGGGCGGCAGCGCGGCCATGATGACGGCGGCGGCCTCGACGTTGTAGTGGCGTTCCCCGGTGCCCGACCCCGAAAAGGCGACGATGGCAGCGGTGATGGGCTGCTTGTCGCCGGAGGTGAAGATCGTCCCGAACAGGAACTCGTTCCAGATGCCCGTGAACTGCCAGATCACCGCGACGATGACGATGGGGGGCGAGAGCGGCAGCACGATGCGGCGGAAGATGCGCCAGAACCCCGCCCCGTCGATCCGCGCGGCCTTTATCAGGTCGTCGGGGATGTTGATGAAGTAGTTGCGGCAGAACAGCGTCGTGAACGACACCCCCTGCACCACATGCACCAGCACCAGCCCCGAGATGGTGTTGGACAGCCCGATGGAGCCGAGGATGTAGGCCCAGGGCAGCAGCGTCATCTGGGGCGGCAGGAACACGCCCAGCGTGATCAGCCCGAACATCAGGTCCGCCCCCCGGAACCGCCATTTCGACAGGACGTAGCCGTTGATCAGCCCCAGCGCCGTCGAGATGACCGTTGCCGGGATCGCCATGGCGAGCGAGTTCTTGAAATAGCGCGAGACCCCCTCGCACTGCCCGCCGATGCAGAACGTGCCCCATGCCTCGCCCCAGTAGGACAGCGATATGTCGGTCGGCCAGGCGATGAAGCCGGTCCGCACGATGTCGTCCAGCGGGCGCAGGGTGTTGGCGAGGATGATGACTATGGGCATCAGGTAGAACGCCGCGAAGACGCCGAGCAGGCCGTAGACGATGGCCTTGGAGGTTATCCGCCGCCGCGCGCTGCCCGTCGAGAGCGGGTCGAATTCGATATGTCCGGTCTCAGACATGGCGGCTCTCCTCCCGGCGCGTGCGCCAGCGTGTGTAGAGGGCGTAGGGGATCAGGACGCAGCCCAATGCGACGAGGATCATCACCGCCGCCGCCGCCCCTTGGGCGATCTGCCCGCGCTCGAACATCAGGTCGAAGACGACGATGGCCGGCACGGTGGTCGCGACCCCCGGCCCCCCTTGCGTCAGCGCGACGACGAGGTCGTAGGTCTTGATGGCGAATTGCAGCAGGACGACCGCGACGGCGAGGAAGATGGGCCAGATGGTCGGCAGGATGACCCGCCAGTAGGTGCGCGGCACCGACGCCCCGTCGATCTGCGCCGCCTTGACGATATCGCCGTCGACCGAGCGCAGCCCCGCGAGGATCAGCGCCATGGCGAAGCCCGAAGCGTGCCAGATGCCGGTGATGACCACGACGTAGAGCGCCAGATCCCGGTCGGTGATCCAGTCGAACTCGGCGGCGATCCACCCCATGTCGTGCAACGCCAGTTCCACCCCCGTCTGCGGATGGAAGATCCAGCGCCAGACCGTGCCCGTCACGATGAACGATATCGCGAGCGGATAGAGGAAGATCGTCCGCCACACCGCCTCGAACCGCACCCGCTGGTCGATCAGGATGGCCAGCAGCGTGCCGACGATCAGCGAGCCGAGGACGTAGAGCGTGCCGAAGACGAAGAGGTTCTGGTAGGCGACCGTCCACCGCTTGGACTGCCAAAGCGCCGCGTATTCGCCCCAGCCCCCGTAGGTCGGGTCCGGCAGCAGGGTCGAGGTCGATACGGACAGCCACAGCGTCCATGCCGAGAACAATACGACATAGGCGAAGCTGGCCACCAGCGTCGGCATCAGCACGAGCGGGCCGATATTGTCGCCCAGCCATCGGCGCAGGCGCGGTGTCTTTGCGTCGGTCGTCATGCGGCCCTCCCCCCGGTCACGAAAAACCCCTGCCCCGCACCATGCGGGGCAGGGAGCGCGGGTCACATCTGGATTTCGACCGCGTCGGCCAGCTGGTTCGCCGCTTCTTCGGGGGTGATGTCCTCGTCGGCGACGAATTCGGTGATGACCTCCATCATCGCGCCGCGGAACTTCTGGAGCACCGTCATGTTATGCGCCATCGAGCGCACCAGCGTTCCCTCCTCCACCGAGGCGATCAGGTCGGACTGCGAATCCTGCTGGCACCGGGTGAAGCCGCCTTCCGACAGGTCCACGTCGTTGCGCGACGGGATCGACCCCTTGGCCACGTTGAACGTCACCTGGAAATCGGGGGACATGATGATCTTGGCCAGCAGCTCCTGACCCTCGATGTAGTCGGGGTCGCTCTGCTCGAAGAACACCACCGAATCGGCGTTGAGGATGTAGCCGGTGCCGCCCCAGTCCACGGGCGTCTGGTTGCACAGGTAGTCGACCCCTTCCTCGTATCCGGCGAGGTTGGCGGAGGCGACCGTCCAGTCGCCCATGAGGAAGAACGCGGCGTTGCCGTCCATCGTCATGGTCATCGACTGTTCCCAGGACCGCCCGTTGATGCCGTCATCCATGTAGCCGACCATCCTGCGAAGCTGGGCGAAGGCGGCGATCATCCCGTCGCTGCGCAGCGCGTCGAGGTCGGCCTCCTGGAACGCCTTGCGGTAGAGATCCGCATCCATGCCGTAGACGATGCTGTCGAAGGTGGTTGCATCCGACCAGTCGGCGGCGCCATGGGCGATGCAGGTCTTGCCCGCCGCCTTGATCTCGTCGCAGGCGGCGTTGAACTCGGCCCAGGTCTTGGGCACCGCAATCTCCATCTCGTCGAGCATCTTCCTGGACGAGTAGAGCCAGTTGACGCGGTGGATGTTCATGGGCGCGGCAACCCAGTTGCCCGCCGGTTTCATCACCGAGAGAAGTTCGGGCGCGACCACGTCGTCCCAGCCTTCGGATTTGGCGAGGTCGTCGAGATTGGCGGTGCGGCCCGTCGTGGTCCATTCCGCGATTTCCGGTCCCTTGAGCTGCACGGCGGCGGGGGCGTTGCCCGCCACCACGTCGGAGCGCAGCTTGGCCAGCGTGGCGGAGGTATGACCCGACATCGCCGTCTGGTTCCACGTGCCGCCCTCGGCCTCGAAGGTCTCGCCCAGCTTGGCGATGGCCGCCGCCTCGGACCCCTGCGCCCATTGGTGCAGCATGTTGGTCTTGGGTTCGGCGTGCAGGGCGGTGACGCTGACGCTCAGGGCGAGCGCGGCGTAGAGGGGTGCGTTGATGCGTTTCATGGTGTTTCCTCCCGTTGGGTTTTTGTTCTGAAGCGGCATCAGATCGTGATGCCGCCATCGACGTTGAGCGTCTGACCGGTGATGAACCGACCGTCTGCGCTGGCGAGAAAGGCGACCATCCCGGCGATCTCGCCCGGTGTGCCGAAGCGTCCGGCAGGTTGCCGGTCGAGGAACGATTTCTCCGCCGCCTCCATCCCGCCCATGGTCCCGGCCAGTTCCGCGATGCGCGCGCGCAGCGAGGGGCTGTCCACCGTGCCGGGGCAGACCGCGTTGAAGCGGATGCGGTCGGGCAGGTAGTCGGCGGCGCAGGCCTTGGTCAGGCCGATCACGCCGCCCTTGGCCGCGCCGTAGGCCGCGCGGCGGGGGTATCCCTTGATCGACGAGGCGACCGAGGCGATGGTCGTGACGCTGCCGCCATGCGCCTTCATGCGGCCCACCGTCGCCGCGATGACGGTGTAGGCGCTGTCGAGCGTGATGCACAGGCTGCGCCGCCAGTCCTGCGGCGAACATTCCTCGACCGATCCCTGATGGACGTAGCCGACCGCGTGGACCAGCGTGTCGATCCGCCCGAACGGCGCGACCCAGTCGGCGACCGCGTCGGCATCCGTCGCATCGACCGACCCGATGGAGGCGAACCCCGCCCCCTCCAGCAGCGCCCCGTCGCGGTCGCTCGCATGCACCCTGGCCCCGTCAGCCATCAACCGCTCGGCCACGGCCCGCCCGATGCCCTGCCCGGCGGCGGTGACGAGGGCGACCTGTCCTGAAAGCGCGCCCATCAATACGTCGCCCGCCCGCCCGACAGGTCGAAGACCGCGCCGGTGGTGAAGGAGTTTTCCGCCGAGGCCATCCACAGCACCATGGACGCGATCTCCTCGACCGTGACAAAGCGCCCACGCGGGATCTTGCCGCGCATGTACTCGATGAATTCGGCGCTGACCTGCTCCAGTATCCGTGTCTGGGCCGTTGCGGGCGTGATGCAGTTGACGGCGATATCGTGGGCGGCCAGCTCCTTGCCCAGCGATTTCGTCAGGGCGATCACGGCGGCCTTGGACGCGGAATAGGCCGAAGCGTTGGGGTTGCCCTCCTTGCCCGCGATGGACGCGACATTGACGATGCGCCCGTAACCGCGCGCCGTCATGCCCGGCGCGACCGCCTGGCAGCACAGGAACGTGCCGTCGAGATTGACCGCCTGCACCGTCCGCCACGCCTCGGGCGGGTACTCGGCCAGCGTCGAGGTCGGCCCCGCGACGCCTGCGCTATTGACGAGGATGTCGACCTTGCCGAACGCGCTTTCGGTCCGCGCCATCGCGTCGGCCACGCTGGCCGGGTCGCTGACGTCGACCTGCACCAGCAGGCGCGCATCGTCCGGCAGGTCCGCCACCCGCGCTTCGGGGGCCGAGACATCGCGGTCCCAGATCGCGACCTTCGCGCCGGAAGCCGCCATCCGTTCGGCGATGGCCGCGCCGATGCCGTTGGCCCCGCCGGTGATAGCCGCGACCCGGCCCGCGTAATCGTAGGTATTCATCACGCGACCTCCGCGATGCGCGTGACCGTCTGGCGTTGCTCGCCCAGCCCGGCAATGCCGAGCGAGACGGTGTCGCCGGGGTTCAGGAACTGCGGCGGCTTCATGCCTGCGCCCACGCCCGGCGGGGTGCCGGTACAGATCAGGTCGCCCGGCTCCAGCCGACAGAATTCGCTCATATACGACACGATGGTCGACACGTCGAAGATCATGCTCGCGGTATTGCCCGTCTGCCGCCGCGCGCCGTTCACGTCGAGCCACATGTCGAGCGCACCGTGGTCGCCCACCTCGTCGGGCGTCACCAGCCACGGCCCGGTCGGGCAGAAATTGGGGAAGCTCTTGCCTTTGACCCACTGCCCGCCGCGCTCCTGCTGCCACGCTCGTTCCGACACGTCGTTGACCAGCACGAAGCCCGCGATGTGGTCCATCGCCTCCTCGGGCGCGATGTCGAGGACCGGCTTGCCGATGACGATGCCGAGTTCGACTTCCCAGTCCAGTTTGGTCATCTTCGGCGAGTGCAGGATCGGGTCGAAGGGGCCGCAATAGGTGGCGGTCGACTTGTTGAACAGGATCGGCTCGTCCGGAATCGGCAGGCCCGCCTCCGCCGCATGGTCCGAATAGTTCAGCCCGATGCACCAGATATTGAACGGCTGCGCCACCGGCGGCGCGACCCGGCGACCTTCCGGCGCGACGGCGGGCAGGGTGGAAAGATCGGCGGCGCGCAGGGCGTCCATCAGGTTGGGCGACAGGGTGCGCGGGCCGAAATCGGCCACCACGGACGACACGTCGCGCGCCGTCCCGTCCGCATCCATGACGCAGGGGGTCTTCGCCCCGTACCGGTCGCCGTATCGAAGCAGTTTCATGCCGTCTTCCTTTTCTTGCCCCACCACGTCCTCGCCAGCGGCGCACCGCCCACGAACGCGCTCTCGCCCAGCATCTCGCCGATGCGCAGGCACTCGTTCCATTTCGCCATGCGTTCGGACCGCGTGATCGATCCGACCTTGAGTTGTCCCGACGCCAGCCCGATCGCCAGATGGCTGATCGAGACGTCCTCCGTCTCGCCCGACCGGGCCGAGACGATGGCGCCGAAGCCGTGCGCCCGTGCGCGCTCGAAGCAGCGCATCGCCTCGCTCACGGTGCCCGCCTGATTGACCTTTATCAGCGCGGTATTGCAGGCGCGCGCGGCGGCGGCCTCGTCCACCAGCGCCGCGTTCGTCACCAGATAATCGTCGCCCACCACCTGCACCCGGTCGCCGTAGCGGGCGGTGAAGGCGGCCATGCCCGCCGGGTCGTCCTCGCCCAGCGGGTCCTCGATCGAGACGATGGGATAGGCGTCGAGCCAGCCGCCGAGCAGGTCGATCATCTGCCCGCTATCCAGTTCCCGATCCTCCAGCGCGAGGCGATAGCGCCCCTCCCTGCCGAACTCCGACGCCGCGATGTCCAGCGAGATCACCACCCGCTCGCCCGGCTTCTCGCCCGTCGCCTCGATGGCCGCGACCAGGGTTTCCAGCGCCTCCTCGTTGCTGGCGAAGGCGGGCCACCAGCCACCCTCGTCGGCGACCCCGGCGAGTTGGCCGCGCTGCTTCATGATCGCCCCGGCGGCGCGGTAGACCTCCGATGTCACCTCCATCGCCTCGTCGAAGCTGGTGGCACCGGGCACCATGACCATGAAGTCCTGCACGTCGACCCGCCGCCCCGCATGGGCGCCGCCGCCGAAGATCTGGATCTCCGGCAGGGGGATCGTCGGTTCGCACCCCGCCACATCGGCCACGTGCCGCCATAACGGTACGCCGCGCACCGCCGCCGCCGCGTGCAGCACCGCGAGCGAGGTGGCGATCAGGGCATTGCCGCCAAGCCGGGTCTTGAGCGCGGTCCCGTCGCTCTCGATCAGGGCCGCGTCGATGGCCGCCTGATCCGACACGTCCATCCCGCGCAGCAGGGGAGCGACCTCCGAGCCGATCCCGGCCACCGCCCCGCGCACGTCCGTTCCGCCGAGCCGGGCGCCGCCGTCGCGCAGGTCCATCGCCTCGCGTGCCCCGCGCGACGCGCCGGCGGGGGCGATGGCCCGGCCGACGGCCCCGCCCGCGCAATGGACCTCCACCTCGACGGTAGGGTTGCCCCGACTGTCCCAGACCCGTCGCGCGACGAGCGAGGCGATAGCGGCATCGGGGGTGTTCACGTCTTTCATGTCAGGCGCTCCATCAGGTCGGACAGGGTCGCGACGGGGTGCAGGATCGACGGGATCGACGCCGCCCGCACCGCGTCGCGCGTCGGGGCGTCCAGGTATTCGACCGGCGACTTGCCGTCGACCCGCGCCAGCATCAGCATGGGGACCAGCGCGGCGACCCGCGCTCCCAGCGCGCCCCGATCCTCCCATGTCACGTGCGGCGCGTAGGCCGACCACAGCGCCCCGGCCCGCTCCAGCAAGGCAGCGCGCAGCGCGTCCATGTGAAAACCTTTGAGAATCAGGTGGTTGATGCAGAACGCCATATCGAAGGCCGGATCGCCCATCGTCGCGCATTCGGCATCGAGGATCACGGGCCGCCCGCCGCGCAGCAGGATATTCTTGGGGCTGACATCGCCATGCACCAGCGTGACGCGCGCCCCCTTCAGCGCATCGGCCATGGCCGTCATGCGCCCGGCCAGCCTGGGATAGCGCGACGCGGTGAAGCGCAGGTAGGGGTCGAGGCGCAGGGCGTCGAAATCCTCGGCATTGTCGAAGGGCGCGGCGTCGAAACCCGGCGCGGTGGAGGCGGCATGGATGCGCCCGATCGCCTCGCCGACCGCCGCCGCCTCGCCCCGGTCCGCCGCCCGGTCCATCAGCGCCGATTTCCACAGATAGACGTCCGGCCCCGCAACGTATTCCATCGCGAACCCGTTCTCGCGCGTGGAAAAGCCGTAGAGTTCCGGCGTCGCCTCCGGCAGCGCATCGCGCGCGACGGTGAGCCAGGCGTATTCCGCCCGGCTACGATGGACCGGCGCGTACCAGTCTTCGGCCACCGCCAGCTTGGGCAGGGCGAATTTGAGGCACAGCGTCCGCCCCTCGACCGTGACGGCGGCGATGTCGGAGGCGACGCCCCCCGTCAGGCGCTCGACCGCCATGGCCCCGCGACCCAGACCCAGATCGTCCAGCAGGGCCGTACAGCGGTCTTCGAACGCTCGGGTCATGGGGCTGTCATCCTCGGGTCGGTCGGCTTTGCATTGTCGATGTTCACGTGAACAGTTCACGTTAACACCTATGACCGATTCCTTGACTTGTCAACAGACATGCGAAAAGGATCGCCCGACGATCCGACCGGAGGGGCCGATACGTGCGGGCGACGCTCAAGTCCATCGCCAGAGATCTGAACCTGTCGCACATGACCGTGTCGCGCGCCCTGTCGGGGCACGGAAGCGTGCATCCGGACACCCGCGACAAGGTGTTGGCCCGTGCGCGGGAGGTGGGGTACGTGCGCAGTTCCGCCGCCAATGCCATGCGCGGCGATCCGACCGGCATTGTCGGACTGCTGTTGCCCAATATCGTCAACGAGTTCTACGCCCGCTTCGCCAACACGCTCGCGCTCCTCTGCGCCGACCGGGGTCTCGATCTCGTCATCCACCTGACCGACGATGACGGGGCGCGCGAGTACCAGTCGCTCCTGCGGCTCCAGGCGTTGCAGGCGCAATCGGCGATCTACGTGCCGGTGCCGGAGGCCCATCCCGATACCGCACGCTTTGCCGGCCACATGCGCCTGATCGAGCTGATCCGACGGCGGGGGCCGGAGGGCGATGCGGGGCGGCTCACCATCGATGACGGCCCGGCCATCGCGGCGGCGGTCGACCGGCTGGCCGACCGGGGCCGCGAGCGGATCGCCTTCATCGGGGCCGATCTCTCGATGTCTTCGGGCAAGGCCCGCGCGGCGGCGTTCCGCACGGCGCTGGCGCGGCGGGGGCTGGCCGAAGGGGCCGGGCTGATCCGCACGGGGATGCCCGGTTTCGCGATGGGACAGACGGAAATGACGGCCCTGCTCGACGCGCCCGGCCCACCCGACGCCGTGGTCTGCGGGGGGTTCGAGATTTCGAACGGCGCGCTCGATGCGTGCCTGCGGGCGCGGGTCGCCATGCCGGACGCGCTGTCCTTCGTCGGCTACGGCGACCCCGCCGCCTATCGCTGGATCGCGGGGGGCATCACCACCATCGCCCTGTCGCCCGACGATATCGCGGGGCGGGCGATGGCGGTCCTGACCGACGAACAGGCGAGCGGCGAACGGGTGTCCCCGACCCGATTGGAAATCCGCGCCAGCGCCTGACATCGCTCGGCGACCGAACTAGAGTGAAACGCGATCAAGTTGGGTCATGAATTGCGCAAAGAGCCGCGCATTTCATGACACTCTTTGGCTCAACCTGATCGCGTTTCACACTAAAGCCCCAGCGCGCGCATCTGCTGCGACATCTGCACGAAGGAACCGTCCACGTGGGAGCGGATGACCTTTTCCGCCGCCTCCGGATCGCCTGCCCGGAAGGCCGCAATCAGGGCGTCGTGTTCCTTCACGATGCGGTTCAATCGTGCAGGACCGATGCGCAGCGGGGCGGCATGCACGATCAGCGCCCTGCGCAGCCTGCGCCAGGTATCCGCCGCGACCTCGTTGTAGTGGTGCTTGCAGATCAGCCCGTGGAACGCGCTGTCGAGCTTGCGGAACTGCGGCAGATCGCGGTCGATGCTCTCGCGGATGCGCTCCTGCGCCTCGGCCACCTCGTCGATCATGTGCGGCTGCGCGTGTTCGGCGAACCAGCGCACGAAATAGGGTTCCAGCAGTTGCAGGACCTCGAAGATATTCTGGATCGTGCCGCTATCGGCCTGCTTGACGGTCGCGCCGCGATTCTGGTGGATCTCGACGAAGCCTTCGCCCTGCATCTGGCGCAGGCTCTCGCGGATGGGGCTGGCGCTGACGCCGTAGCGGTCGGCGAGTTCGGATATCTTCAGCCGCTGCCCCCCTTTCAGATGGCCGCTCGAAATATCGTCGAGAATCGTGTCGTAGAGCGATTTCCCGTGATCTCGCGCGGGGTCGGGATGCGCCATGGAGCCTCCTGAACAGGGAAGAAAATTCGATACGTCTTGTCATGTCCCAGCAGGGCGTTGTCCACCTTAGCTGTACTATCGAAGGGGTATGATCGAACGCATCTCATGAATAATATATTATTTTTTAATTATCGTGCTACGATAATGGAGAATCACCGGATCGAAAGACTATGCGGAACGACCGGAGCAGTCCGATGAAAGGAGGGTGTTTCATGGAGGATCGACGGGCCGATACGCAAACGGGCGAAGCCGTATCCCTCCGCGACGATGCCGCGCCCTCGCATCCCCTCGCCGAAAGCCCCGCAGGGTCACCGGGCCGCCGGGCCGGGTCGGGCGCGCGGATCGCCGGGCTGACACCGTTCATCGTGCGCGTCGGTCGCCGCAACCAGCTCATCCTGAAGATCGAAACCGAGGACGGGCTGATCGGCTGGGGCGAGAGCGGCCTGTCGGGGCGCGAGCGGGCGGTGGCGGCGACGATCGACCATTACGCCGCCTTCCTCAACGGACAGGATTCGCGCGCCATCGGGCGCATCTGGCAGCAATGCTACCGCAGCCAGTATTTCGAGGGCGGGCGCGTCCTGACCGCCGCCCTCTCGGCCATCGACATCGCGCTGCACGACCTGCTCGGCAAGCGCCTCGGCGTGCCCGTGCATCAGCTTCTGGGCGGGCGCCAGCGCACGCGCGTGCCGACCTTCGCCAGCACGATGGCCCACACGACCGAGGCCATCCTCGCGGACGTGAAGACGCTGACGGATGCGGGCTGGACCTGCATCCGCACCTATCCGGGGGGGTTCGGCGACGGCACCGTCTTCGACCCGCGCGCCATCCTCGCGCGCACGGCCTCCGAGATGATCGCCATCCGCGAGGCGTTCGGGCCGTCGCTGTGCCTGGGTGTCGACATGCATCACCGCTTTTCGGTGCCCGAGACCGTCAGCTTCTGCACCATGATGCCGCGCGGCACGCTCGATTTCATCGAGGAACCGATCCGCGCCGAGAATCCGCAGGCCTACGCCACCCTGCGCGCCATGGTCGATATCCCCTTCGCCATCGGCGAGGAATTTTCTTCCAAGTGGGAGGCGGGGCGCTTCCTCGATGCAGGGCTGACGCAGTTCATGCGGCTGGACGTGTGCAATATCGGCGGCTTCACCGAAGCGATGAAGGTGGCCGGATGGTGCGAGCGTCACTACGTCGACCTCATGCCGCACAACCCGCTCGGCCCGGTCTGCACGGCGGCCAGCGTGCATCTGTCCGCCGCCGTGCCCAACTTCGCCTGGCTGGAGACGCGCCAGTCGCCGGTGGAGGATCTGGGCTTCCACGACCCCGACCTCTTTCCCGTCCAGATCGCGATGGACGGCCCCGACTGCCTCGTGCCCGACACGCCCGGGCTGGGGGTCGAAGTGGACGAGAGCAAGTTGTCCGACATCGCCGAGCATATCGAAAGCCCGCATCTGCAACGACCGGACGGGTCGGTCACCAACTGGTAGCCGCCCGTCCCGTCCTCACCCCCCAACCACCCCGGAGGAGACCCATGAAAACGACGATCCCCAGAGCATTCGGCATGGCCGCGATGGCCGCCTGTCTCGCCGCGCCCGTACTGGCGCAATCCGTGACGCTGGACGTGACCGCCTGGAAGGGCAACGAGGCCGAACCGGCGGGGCTGGCGGAGCTGATCGAGAAATTCGAGGGTGAGCATCCCGACATCGCCGTCGAGCTGTCCTATATCGGGCGCCTCGACACCGACACGGTGATCCCGCCGCGCCTCCAGGGCGGCGACCCGCCCGACGTGATGATGACCGATATGCCGCTGGTCGAGATCTGGGGCGATGCGGGTCTGCTGGCCGATCTGGGCAAGGACAGCGAATGGTGGGGGCGCATTCCCGCCGACCTGCAATCGGCGCTCGAATCGGGAGATGCGACCTACATCATGCCGCTCGAAGTCATCGGCATGGGCAATTTCGTCAATATGGGATTGCTGAAGAAGGTCGGCATCGAGGAGGCGCCGACCACCATCGAGGAACTCAAGGAGACCTGCGGCGCGCTGGCGGATGCGGAGATCAACCCGATGATCTTCACGGGCGGCTTCTCGGCCCCCCTGCTCCTGATCGCCAACGGGCTGGAAGGGTCCGACGACGCGGCCGCCGCGCTCGGCTCGGGCGATGCGAGTTTCGCGGAGAACGCGGCGTTCGACGCGGGCGTCGACCTGATCCGCGCGCTGGAGGAGGCGCGCTGTTTCGACGGGCGGCAACAGGCGGGCCTCGACCCGTGGTCGACCGCCCTGAGCGAGTTCACGGGCGGCAACTTCGCCATGATGCCCCAGGGCGCGTGGAACATCGGCGCCTTTCGCGAGATCGAGGGGCTGGATTTCGTCTTCGCCCCCCTCCCCTCCGCCCGCGACAGCGGGGTCGCGCTCGACCTGTTCGGCATCGGCTGGTCCGTCGCCTCGGCCAGCGAGAACCGCGAAGCCGCGCAGACCTTCGTGGAGTGGTTCGCGAAACCTGAGAATCTCCAGGTCATGCTCGACGCCGAATCCGCCTACAGCCCCTTCGACGACGGGGCCAGCGGCACGCCGGAACAGGCCCGCCCCTATGACGAGGCCCGCGCGGCGGGCGGCGTCATCAACTATCCCTTCGCGCTGTTGCAATGGCCCAAATCGCTGGAGGGCGAGATCTGGGACAGCATGACCGGCTTCCTGCTCGACACCTCCGCCAGGACCAACGAGGATCTGCTCTCCCGCTGGGACGAGGCCGTCGAGGACGATTTCTGAGCCTCACTCTTCTCTCCGCCGGGCCGTCCGTGAGCGATGGCCCGGCGCCCCCCTCTTTCCACTCCGAGCCGAGGAGGCCAAGCATGACGTCGAAGCGCACGATGTTCCTGTTCACGCTGCCGGCCCTGATCGTGCTGGGCGTGTTCTTCGTCTATCCCATCGTCCTCACCGTTCAGATGAGCTTCACGAATTTCACGGGAGTCGGACAGGCGGACCCCGTCGGGCTGGCCAATTACGAGCGTATCGTCAGCCGCGACCGCTATCCCGCCGCGTTGTGGGTGACGGTCAAGTTCACTACCGTCGTCGTGCTGATCCAGACGATGGCGGGGTTGTTCTTCGCCGCGATGCTGCACCGCCTGCCCGCCATCCGCAACCTGTGCCGCGCAGCCCTCTTCACGCCGGCGATGATGTCCTTCGTCGTGGTCGGCTATGTCTGGCAGTTCATCTATTCGCCCTTCTCCGGCGGGTTGAACGCCGCCCTGACGCAGGTGGGTCTGGAGGGGTGGACGCGCGGGTGGCTGGGCGATCCCGATACCGCGCTGCTGGCCATCGCCTTTGCCCATGTCTGGATGTTCACCGGCTACACCACGGCCATCTTCCTCGCCGGCTACGCCAATATCCCCGCCGAGATCGAGGAGGCGGGGCGGCTCGACAATGCGTCGAGCTGGCAGCGGTTCCGCTATCTCGAAGTCCCGCTCCTCGCGCCGTCCTTCACCATCAACATCATGCTCTCGACCATCGGCACGCTCAAGACCTTCGAACTGCCCTTCATCATGACGCGCGGGGGGCCGGACGGGGCAACCCGGACCCTGAGCCTGGAGATCATCGGGCAGTTGTTCGGCAAGTACCGCTTCGGTTTCGCCTCCTCGCTGTCGATCGTCATGCTCGTCATCGTTATCGCGGTCGCCGTGTTCCAGAACTGGTATCTTCGCCGCCGGGAGGACGTGTCGTGACTCTTGCCTCCCTTCGCAGCTTCGTGGTGCACACGCTCGTCATCGCCCTGGTCGTGGCGATGCTCCTGCCGCTCCTCTACATGATCACCATGTCCTTCCGCAGCGCGACGGAGATCGCGCAGCAACCGCTCGGGTTGCCCGAGACCCTGCGCTGGGAGAACTACGCGACCGCATTATCGTCGATGAACTACCTGCGCTCGGTCCTCAACTCGGTCGGGATCACCGTTTCCGTGACGGTGCTGGTGGCCCTGCTCGGCTCGATGGCGGCCTATCCGCTGGCGCGCAATACGGGGCGCGCGGCGCGGGTCTTCATCCTGCTGGTCGCCCTCGGCCTCGCGACGCCCAACTTCGTTACCATCACGCCGATCTACGTCATCTTCCGCGATCTGGGCTTGCTGGACAGCTATCCCGGCATCGTCCTCGCCTTCACGGCGCTCAACCTGCCTCTGGCGGTGTTCTTCTATGTCGGGTTCATCGGGGCGATCCCCCGCGACCTGCTCGAAGCGGCCAAACTGGATAATTGCAGCGACTGGCAGACGTTCTGGCACGTGGTGCGCCCGCTGCTGGGGCCGGCGACGGCCACGCTGTCGCTGTTCGTCATGCTGATGGTCTGGAACGATTTCACCTATCCCCTCCTCCTGCTGACGGACAAGGACAAGTTCACCGTGACGATCTCGGTCTATCGCTTCGTCGGCAACCAGAACGTGCAGGCCGACGTGCTCTTTCCGGCGGCGGTCCTCGGCTCGCTGCCGCTGCTGATCCTCTTCGTCCTCTTCCAGCGCCGCATCGTGGCCGGGGTGACGGCGGGAGCGGTGAAATGAGCGGGACGTTGAAGGGGCGCACCGTCGTCGTCACCGGCGCAGGATCCGGCATCGGGCTGGGCATCCTGCGCGCGGTGCTGGCGGAGGGGGCGGTGGCCTGCGGCCTCTACAACTCGCCCTCTTCGGGCGAGCGGGTGCGCGATCTGGGCGCGATGGCGGTGCAGGCCGATATCCGCGAACCGGACCGGTTGCGCGCGGCGATCGAGCGGGCGCGGGCCGAGACGGGGCGCCTCGACGGGCTGGTGAACAATGCGGGCCTCACGCTGACCGCCCCGTTCCTGGAAGCCGAGGTCGGGATGTGGGATCAGCTCTGGCAAACGAACCAGCGATCCGTGCTGATCGGATGCCAGGCCGCCGCGCGCATCATGGCCCGCGACGGAACCGGCGGGTCGCTGGTCAATGTCAGTTCGGTCCACGGCACCGCGAGCGATCGGACCTACGAAGCCTATGCGGGGACGAAGGGGGCCATCTGCGCCATGGCGCGCTCGATGGCCTGGTCCCTCGGCCCGCACGGCATCCGGGTCAACACGCTTTCCCCCGGCCTGACGATGACCGAAAAGGTCGCCGAGGCCGCGAGGGAACCCGGCAACGCCGATCTCTTCGCCTCCTGGCACGCCGACGGGCAGACGCCCCCGGTGGAGGATATCGCCCGCGTCGCGGTCTTCCTGCTCTCGGACGCCTCGGCCGCGCTGACCGGTATCGAGATCATCGCCGACAAGGGCACCACCGCCCGCCTGTGCAACGTCGGCACCTGAAGGAGACGCATCGTGACCCAGGTGACCCTGAAATCCGCAGTCAAGCGCTATGGCGATGTCGAGGTCATCCACGGCGTCGACCTGCATGTCGAGGAAGGCGAGTTCTGCGTCTTCGTCGGCCCGTCCGGTTGCGGCAAGTCGACCCTGCTGCGCATGATCGCGGGGCTGGAGAAGACGACCGCCGGCACCATCCATATCGGCGACCGGGACGTGACGCGCCTCGACGCGGCAAAGCGGGGCGTGGCGATGGTGTTCCAGACCTACGCCCTCTATCCGCACATGACCGTGCGCGACAACATCTCCTTCGGGCTGAAGATGTCCGGGGTGCCGAAAGCCGAGGCAGAGGCCAAGGTCGCCGACGCGGCGCGCATCCTGAAACTCGACGACTATCTGGACCGCAAGCCGAAAGCCCTGTCGGGCGGTCAGCGCCAGCGCGTCGCCATCGGCCGGTCGATCGTGCGCGAGCCGGATGTCTTCCTGTTCGACGAACCGCTCTCGAACCTCGATGCCGAACTGCGCGTGCAGATGCGGCTGGAGATCGCGCGGCTGCACCGGGAGCTGGGCGCGACGATGATCTACGTCACTCACGACCAGGTCGAGGCGATGACGCTGGCCGACAAGATCGTCGTGCTGCGCGCGGGCCGGGTCGAGCAGGTCGGCTCTCCGATCGCGCTCTACACCGATCCCGACACCCTGTTCGTCGCGCAGTTCATCGGATCGCCCAAGATGAACGTGGTCGACGGCATCGTCGCGCCGGACGGTGCGGGTGTGGCGATCCCCAGCCTCGGGGACGCCCTGATCCCGGTCGCCATGCGGACCCCGCTGGCCCCCGGGCAAAGGGTCAGGGTCGGCCTGCGCCCGCAGGATTTCGGCCCCGACGGGGATGTCGCCATCCGGGTGCCCGTCGGCGTGGTCGAGGATCTGGGCGGCATCGCCTATGCCTACTGCACCCTCGACGGGTCGGACGAGCCGTTCTGCATCGAGATGCGCGGGCGCGGGGCGACGATGCCGCACCGTGCCGATATGCGCTTCGACAGCGCGACGGCCCTGGTCTTCGACGCCGGGAGCGGCGCGCGGCTGAGGTGACTCCCGGCCCCGAAACATCGCCTCAAGCAGACATTCTTGGCTTCACCAACGAATGCCTGCTTGAATTCTTTGTTTTTGCAGGTTTTTTAACCGAAAACCGGTGCCCACTTTTCTGAAAACCTGCTTAGCGGCCCATCCATCCGCCATCCACAGTCAGGATTTCGCCGTTCACGTAATCGGACGCGCCGGAGCACAAGAACACCGCCGGGCCGCCGAAATCCTCGGGGGTGCCCCAGCGCCCGGCGGGGATGCGCTCCAGGATGGACGCGTAGCGGGCGGGATCGCCGCGCAGGGCTTCGGTGTTGTCCGTCGCGATGTAGCCCGGGGCGATGGCGTTGACGTTCACGCCCTTTCCCGCCCATTCGTTGGCCAGCGCCTTGGTCAGCTGGCCGATGCCGCCCTTCGACGCGGCATAGCCCGGAACCGTGATCCCGCCCTGGAACGTCAGCAGCGATGCCGTGAAGACGATCTTGCCGGACCCACGTTCGACCATTGCGCGCCCGACCTCGCGGCTGAGCACGAACTGGGCGGAGAGGTTGACCTCGATCACCTCGTCCCAGATATCGTCGCCGTGGCTCACCGCCGGTTCGCGCTGGATCGTGCCGGCATTGTTGATGAGAATATCGGGCGCGATTCCATCGGCTTTCAACCGGCGGGCGAAGCCGGTCAGGGCCGCCCGGTCGCCGAAATCGCATCGATACGCCTCGAAGGCACGACCCGATGCGCGGACGGATCGGCCGACCGCCCCGCCATCGGGTTCGAGCGTCGCGCTCACGCCCACGATATCGGCGCCCGCCGATGCCAGGGCTTCGGCGATGCCCCGCCCGATGCCCCGCTTGCAGCCGGTGACAAGGGCGACCTTGCCGGTCAGGTCGAAGGGGTTTCGCGCGGTCATGACGGTTCTCCCCCATCGTCCCCTATCCGGATGAGGCTCTTGAGTGCGGTCGGGGATGCATCCAGCGCCTCGAACGCCTTTTGTATGTCGTCCAGCGGGCTGATATCCGTGATGATCGTGTCGGCATCGATCGTTCCGCTCGCAACGAGGCCGATCGCCCGGTCGTAATCCTCGGGTTCGTAGACCCGCGCGCCTTTCAGTTGCAGCTCGCGCCAGAAGAAGCGGAACAGGTCGATCCGCGGCTTCTGCGCATGGATCGCGACCATGACGAGACGCGCGCGCACGGCCGCGACCGCCGTCATCGCGTCCACGCCGGGCTGGGTTCCGGACACCTCGAAGACGACATCCGCGCCCTTGCCCCCGGTGCGCTCCTCGATGGCGGCCACGAGATCCTGCGCGGCGGGATCGACGACGTCGAAGCCCATCCTTCGCGCGATGGCCAGGCGGCTCCCGTTGACTTCGGAGACGATCACGTTGCCCCCCGCCGCCCGCGCGACGGCGGCGACCAGCACGCCGATCGGGCCGCCGCCGATCACCACGACATCCTCGCCCCCGACCAGGCCGGACAGGCGCACGTCGTGACAGGCGACCGCGACGGGTTCGATCAGCGCGGCGTGGTCGAGGCGGATATCGTCGGGCAGCGCGTGGATCGTATGGGCCGGTACCGTCCAGATTTCCTGAAACGCGCCTTCGGTGTCGAGTCCGAGGAACTTGAGGTTGTGACAGATATGGGTATGCCCCGCGGCGCAGGCCGGGCAGTCGCCGCAATGGGCCAGCGGACGTACCACGACCTTTTGTCCCTTGGTCAGACCAGATACACCATCCCCCGTCGCCTCGACGACCCCGGACATCTCGTGACCGATCACGCGCTCGAACCCGACACGGCCATCCATGGTGCCGTGAAAAACATGCAGGTCGGTGCCGCAGATGCCGCAATAGGCGACCCTGATGGCCACTTCCCCGGGCTTCGGCAGGCGGGGTTCGATGGTCTCGACCGAAAAGCGACGATCGCCGCGATAGAACGCGGCGGCAATACTGGTTCGCATCGGGATATCCTTCTTGCACGAAATATGAGTGGGACTTCTATTTTGGTAAGACCAAAAAAGAAGTCCGTCAATATTTCCCGACAAGAATACTCTCCCCGGCATCCCCGGAGCGATACAGGCGGGTTCGGCACGACCATCGTGCGGTTACGGATGCGGGCATGGGACCGGGTTCAGGGCCGCGGCCCGCTACAAGTCGTCGAAACTGCGGCGCACCTGCGCCCAGGCGTCTTCCAGATGCGCGCGCAGGGCCTCCTCGGCCCGGTCCGCATCCCGGTCGAGGATCGCGTCGAGAATTTTCCTGTGGGCGTCGTAATTCGCCCGGTTGCGCTCCGGCAGGCGGGGCATCTCCCGCCACTTCGCATCGAGCCAGCGGGAAAAGGCCGTGTGGATGGCCGGGAAGACCGGGTTCCCCGGAATCCCGTAGAGGACGCCGTGGAACGCAGTGTCGGTCTCGTAGAAGGCGAGCGAATCCCCGATGCTTCGCTCGTTCAGCGCCAGCGCCGCCTTCAGCCGAACGATATCGTCCTTGGTCGCCTTTTCCGCAGCGAGCCGGACCAGCCCCGCTTCCACGAAGATCCGCAGGTCGAAGATCTGCCGAATACCGCCGCTCTGGCGGGTGAGGTGTCCGACCATCCCGCCCACCATGCCGAGGACCGTGCCCGCATCCGGCGTGCGCACCACCGGCCTGTGACGCGGGAGCGCCTCGACCAGCCCCTTGCCTTCGAGGATCTTCACCGCCTCGCGGGCGACGGGGCGGCTGACATTCATCGATTCGACGATGCTGCGCTCGGAGGGCAGGGATTGTCCGTTTTCGAGTGCGCCCGAAAAGATGCGCGCCTCGATCGCCGCCACGACGGTCGCGACCGCGCTCCTGTCGCGCACGGGTTTCCCCGACGGCAGATCTGATCCGGTCCGTGACATTTACCCATTCTTCCACGAAAGGATCGTCTTATCAATTGACAGATTTGGACTGACCAAAGAAGGTGAGAGTTGGCTTTATGGACTTCCTGCACCGATAATTTCGATTTTGGACTGGCCAACCTTGGGAAAGGGCGCATCGTGACGACCATCACCGAACTGGACAGCGACCTCTTCGCCCTTCCTCTCCCGGAAGTCCTGAGCGACGCCATGCATGGCGACCACACCTTCTTCGAACTGGTCATCGTAACGATCGGGTTGTCCGACGGCACCGTCGGCACCGGCTATACCTATACGGGCGGCAAGGGCGGCCATGCGATCAAGGCGATGATCGACCATGATTTCAGACCGTGGCTGATCGGACGCGATGCGTCGGATATCGCCGCCCTCAATGCCGGGATGGGCCGTCATATCCACTATGTCGGGCGGGGCGGGATCGACAGCTTCGCCATCGCAGCGATCGATATCGCACTCTGGGATGCCGAGTGCCGGCGGCGGGGCCAGCCGCTCTGGCAGGTTGCGGGCGGGGTGTCGGATCGCTGCCGCGCCTATCGCGGGGGGATCGACCTCAACTTTCCGCTGCCCAGGCTGCTCGACAGCGTGCGCGGCTATCTCGCGCAGGGGTTCGACGGCGTGAAGATCAAGGTCGGCAAGCCGGATCTGGCCGAGGATCTGGAGCGCGCCCGCGCGGTGATGGAGCTGATCGGTCCCGATGTCGATTTCATGGTGGATGCCAATTATTCGATGACCCTGCCGCAGGCGGTCGAGGCGGCGCACGCCTTCCGGGATCTGGGCGTCCTGTGGTTCGAGGAGCCGATAGAGCCGGACGACTACGCCGGATACGGCCGCATCGCCCGGGAGACGGGATGCCCGCTCGCCATGGGCGAGAACCTGCATACCGAACCGGAATTCCGCCACGCCTTCGCGATGTCGGACCTGTCCTTCATCCAGCCCGATGCGTCGAACTGCCGAGGCATCACCGGCTGGCTGGCCGTCGCCGCGATGGCGCGGGAGGCGGGCATCCCTGTGTGCAGCCACGGGATGCAGGAGTTGCATGTCAGCCTCGTATCGGCCCAGCCGAATGCCGGTCTGATCGAAGTGCACAGCTTTCCGATCGATGCCTATACGCGCCGCCCGCTCGTCATCGAGAACCGGATGGCGGTGGCGCCGTCGATGCCGGGCATCGGCGTCGAATTCGACCGGGAGAAGCTGCGCGCCGCCCGTCTGTAGGCGGACAGGGCGCGCCCTACCCCGCCGCCTTGCCGCGCCGTCCGCCCGTCACCCGCGCCTGGAACAGGATGACTGCGAAGAGGAACGCGCCCCGGATCACCATCTGCCAATAGGCCGAAAAGCTGATCGTCCCGCGCCCGTTCTCGAAGTTGAGGATGTTGAACACCAGCCCGAGCAGCAGCGCCCCCGCCACCGTCGCCGGGACCGAGCCGAGGCCGCCGGTCAGCAGCGTGCCCCCCACCACGACCGACGCGATGGCCGAGAGTTCCCACCCGATGCCCTCCAGCGGCTGGCCCGCGCCGAAGCCGGAGGCGAGGATCACCCCCGCCAGCCCCGCGCACCCGCCGGACAGCAGATAGACGAAGGCGGTCGCGCGGTTGACCTTCAACCCCATGAGGACCGAGGCATCCTCGCCCCCGCCGATGGCCAGCACCGTGCGCCCCAGCGATGTCTTCTCCAGCACGACCCATAGCGCGATGACCACGACCCCGACCACCACGATGGACCAGGGCAGGATGCCGAACGCCTGCTCCATCCCCATGCGCGTGAAGTCGGATTCCCAGTCGACCGAGATCGTCTGCGCCCCCGAAATGACCAGCGCGCCCCCCTTCGCGCCCAGCATGGTCGCCAGCGTCGCGATGAAGGGCGGGATGCGCAGGGCGATGATGCAGAAGGCGTTGATCGCCCCGAAGGCCACCCCCGCCAGCACCGCTCCGGGCAGTGCGACCGCGATGCCGTAGGGCGACAGATACGCCGCGATGACGGAGGTGAAGGCCGCGACCGACCCGACCGACAGGTCGATCCCTCCCGTCATGATGACGAAGCACATGCCCACCGATATGACGATGAACATGGAATTGTAGTTGAGGAAGGACGCGATATTGTACGCCCCCCCGAAATTGTCGTAGCGCAGCACGCCGAAGGCGATCAACGCCGCGAGTGCGATCCACACCGCCACGGATTGCGGATTGCGCGAGATATGGCGGCGCAGGTCGAAGGCATCGGTATCGAGCGCGGTCATCGGGTCATTCCCTCCGGGCCTGTTGCACGTAGACGGCGGCGAGGATGATGACGGCCTTCGCGATCAGCGCGACCTCGTCGGCCACGCCGTTGGCCAGCAGCGTGTATTTCACCAACTGGATGATGACCGCGCCGAGGATGGCCCCGAAGACCGGCGCGCGCCCCCCTTGCAGCAGCGCCCCGCCGACCACGGCGGCGGCGATGGCGTCGAGTTCCATGAGGGAGCCGTTGCGCGCCGCGTCCGAGGCCGAGTTGATCGCCACGACGATCAGCCCCGCCATCCCCGCGAGCAATCCGCAGATCATGTAGACCCCGATCTTGACCCTCACGACCGGCCCGCCCGACAGCTCCGCCGCCCGCTCGTTGCCGCCGATGGCCAGCACGGTGCGCCCGAAGGTCGTGCGCGTCATCACCCACCACAGGATGCAGGCGATGGCGAGCGCCAGCCATCCCTGGAACGGCAGGCCGAGGATGCGCCCCGTGCCCAGATAACTGAAGGACGGGTTGGAGAAGGTCTGGAGATTGCCGTTGGTCAGCACCTGCGCGATGCCCCGCCCCGAGATGAAGAGGATGAGCGTCGCGATGATCGGCTGCACCTTCAGCCCCGCGACCAGCAACCCGTTGAACAGGCCGCAGGCCAGCGCGGCGAGCAGGGGCAGGGTGATGGCGGCGGCGACGCCGAGCATGGGATAGGCCACCCCGAAATCGGACAGGAAGATCAGCGGCGCGAGCGCCCCCGCCAGCGCCATGATCGCCCCCACCGACAGGTCGATCCCCCCCGTCGCGATCACCAGCGTCATGCCGATGGCGACGATGGCGATGGTCGCGACCTGGCTGATATTGACGAACAGCGTCTGCATCTGGAGGAAGTTGGGCGTGACGAGGATGTTGAAGACCAAGAGCACCGCCAGCGCCACCAGCCCGCCATGGTCGCGCAGGAACGGCTTCCATCCGGCGCTCATGCCGCCGCTCCCGTGCCTTCGGGCGTCCTTGTTCCAGAAGTCTTGCTTTCCGGTATATGCGCCAGCGCGCGGACCAGCGCGGTCTCGGTGATGCCGGGGTTGGTCAGTTCGGCCACGATGCGCCCCTCGTTCAGCACGACGATCCGGTCGGCCCCCTCCACGATTTCCTCGAATTCCGAGCTGATGAGCACGACGCCGACGCCCTTGGCCACGCAGTCGCGGATGATCGTCTGGATCTCGCGCTTGGCGCCCACGTCGACCCCGCGTGTCGGCTCGTCGAGGATCAGGATATCCGGCTCGATGGCCAGCCAGCGGGCGAGCAGGACCTTCTGCTGGTTGCCGCCCGACAATTCGCGGATGGGTTGTTCCATATCCGCCGTCTTGATGCCGAGGGCGTCGATGTATTTCTCCACCAGCGCCCGCTCGCGCGCCCGGTCGATCCGGCCCCTCTTGGTCAGGCGGGGCAGGAGGGCGAGGGTAAGATTCTCGCGCACCGACATGTCGGGCACGATCCCCTCGGCCTTGCGGTCTTCGGTCAGGTAGCCCAGACCCGCGCGGATGGCCGTCGCGGGGGTGTCCATCGCGACGCCCTGCCCCTTCATCTCGATCCGCCCGGCGGTCAGGCGGTCGACGCCGAAGATGGCGCGCGCCGCCTCCGTCCGCCCGGCCCCGAGCAACCCACCGAGACCCACGATCTCGCCCCGGTGCAGCGTCATGTCGAAATCGATCAGGCGCGGACCGGTCGAGACGCCGCGCGCCGTCAGCAGCGGTTCGCCCGTCGCCGCCGCGCCGGTGCCGCCGCCGAACTCCGTGCGCCCCTCCTCCTCGATCTCGCCCGCATCGCGGCCCAGCATTCCGGCGATCAGGTCCAGCTTGGTCGTGCCCGCGATGGCGCGGCAATCGACGGTGCGCCCGTCGCGCATGGTGGTCACGCGGTCGCAGATCTCGAACAGTTCGTCGAGGAAATGCGAGACGTAGAGGACCGAGACCCCCGCCTCGCGCAGCCCCCGCACGACGCCGAACAGGACCGCCACCTCCGACGCGTCGAGCGAGGAGGTCGGCTCGTCCATGATGACCAGCTTCGCGTCGAGCGACACCGCCCGGGCGATGGCGACGAGTTGCTGGATGGCGGTGGAATAGCTGCCCAGAGGCGCGCGCACGTCGATATCGATGCCGAACCGGGCGAGGATCTCGCGGGTCCGCCGGTGCGCGCGCTTCCAGTCGATGAGGACGCCGAGGCGTTTGGGTTCGTAGCCCATCGTCACGTTCTCGGTGACGGAGCGCAGCGGCACGAGGGTCAGTTCCTGATAGATCGTGGCGATGCCCGCCGCCTGCGCCTCGCGCGGGGTGGCGATGGCGCTCTCGTGCCCGTCGAAGAGGATGGTCCCCCCGTCGCAGCGATAGACCCCGGTGAGGATTTTTATCAATGTCGACTTGCCCGCGCCGTTCTGGCCGATCAGGGCGTGCACCTCGCCCGGCGCGATGTCGAGCGAGGCCCCCGACAGGGCGCTGACGCCCGCGAAAGCCTTGTCGATGGCCGTCATCTTGAGAAGGTCGGTCATGGGGTCCCCGGTTCTGCTCGTCATGGATCGCCGGGGGCGCGGGCATCGACCCGCGCCCCCCGCAACCGGGGAGGTCAGTACGCCTCGTCGATGTGGTCGGCGGCGTTGTCGATCGTGAAGATGCGGTCCTCGACCTGCACCCAGTGCTCGATCTCCTCGCCGTCGGCGTAGCGGGTCATCACCTCGCAGGCGAGCGGGCCGAAGAAGGGCGAGCTTTCGACCGTGACGCCCATCTTGCCGTCGATGATGGCCTGGAGCGCGTCGCGCGTGCCGTCGATGGACACGATGGTCACGTCCTCGCCCGGCTTGCGCCCGGCCAGTTCCAGCGCCTGAATCGCGCCGATGGCCATCTCGTCGTTATGGGCGTAGACGATGTTGACGTCCGGATGCGCCTGGAGCAGCGTCTCCATCACCTGACGGCCCAGATCGCGGGCGAAATCGCCGGTCTGGGAGGCGACGATCTCGAAGCGGTCATCCTCGGCGATGGCGTCGTTGAACCCCTTCATCCGGTCGTTGGCGGGGGAGGAGCCGGTGGTCCCCTCCAGCTGGACGATGACGCCCTTGTCGCCCTCGAAGTTCTGAATCGTCCATTCGGCGGCGCGGCGGCCCTGCTCGATGAAGTCGGACCCGAGGAAGGCGACGAAATCCTTGCCGGGCTTGGCCACGTTCTCGTCGACCGAACGATCCACGAGGAACGTGGGGATACCCGCCGCCCGCGCCTTCTTGACGGCGGGGATCAGGGGTTTTTCCTCGCGCGGGGGCAGGAAGAGAACGTCGATGCCCTGGGCGATCATGCTGTCCACATCGGCCACCTGCTTGGCGGCGGACCCGGCGGCGTCGGTGGTGATGAGGTCCCAGTTGCAGGTCTCGGCGGTATCGACGAAGGATTTCGTCTCGGCGATGCGCCAGGGGTTATTGGACTCCATCTGCGAGAAGCCGACCTTGTAGCGCTCTTTCTTCTCGAGGGGCGGCAGGCCCTGGGCCAGCGCGCCCGTCGCGAGGGACGCGCAGAGCATCGCGGATGCCATCAACTGGATACGGTTCTTCATCTTTCTTCCTCCGTTATCGACGTCCGGGTCTTCCCGGTTCCGTCCGTTCGGGGCTTCAGCCCCAATGTGCATAGGCCGTCTGCTTGCGCAGGTAGCCGTCGAATCCGTAGGCCCCGTCCTCGCCGCCGACGCCCGAAAAGCCCCAGCCGGTGTGAAAGCCCTGCACCGCCTCGCCATTGGTGCGGTTGAGGTACAATTCGCCGAAGCGCAACCGGTAGGGGGCCGACATCAGCCGCCTGCGATCCTCGGTGAAGAGATAGGCGGAGAGGCCGAAATCGGTGTCGTTGGCCCGGGCGACCGCCTCGTCGAAATCGTCGATGCGCAGGGCGGCGACGACGGGGCCGAACACCTCCTCGTGCAGGACGGGGTTGGCGGGGTCCGTCACCTCCAGCACCGTGGGGGCCATCCAGTGGCCGCGCGCATGGGGGCCGTCGGTCAGGCGTCCGCCTTCCAGCAGAACCGTCGCGCCCGCCTCGACGCTGCGCCCGACGATCTCTCCGACCTTGTCCACCTCCCCCCCGCTGACCTTGGGGCCGAGATCGACCGCGCCGGTCGGGTCGCCGATGGTCAGGGCGGCGGAGGCGGCGACGAACCGGTCGAGGAACTCGTCGGCGATGGCGGAATGGAGATACATGCGCTCGTTGCAGGTGCAGACCTGCCCGCAATTGGCATAGCGGGCCGTCACGGCGGCGGCGACCGCCGCGCCGATATCGGCATCCTCCATCACGATGAAGGGCGCCTTGCCGCCCAGTTCCAGCCGCACGACCTTGAACCTTTCGGCGGCGGTGCGGAAGATCTCGCGTCCCGCCCGGGTGCTGCCGGTCATCGTGACCATGGCGGTGCCCGGATGCTCGACCAGTCGCTGCCCGACCACCGGCCCGCGCCCCGTCACGACGTTAAGCACCCCGGCGGGCAGCCCCGCCTCCCCGGCCAGACGCGCGATGGCGAGGCTTGACAGGGGGGTGATCTCGTGACTGAGCAGGACCATGGTATTGCCCGCGACCAGCGCCGGCCCGATCTTGCGCGCCGCCAGCGCCGCCGGATAGTTCCACGCCGTCAGCGCGACGACGACGCCGTGGGGATGGCGGCGGATGTAGATCTCTTCCGCCGGACTGTCGGACGGCACGATATCGCCGGTGATGCGCCGCGCCTGCTCGGCGGCGTAGCGCAGGAAGGTGACGGCGGCGGCGATCTCGCCCCGCGCCTGGGCGATCGGCTTGCCCTGCTCCGTCGTGACCAGTGCGGCGAGGCGCTCGGCATCGCGCTCCATGAGGTCGGACAATGCGCGCACGAACCCGGCGCGCTCGATGGGCGGACGGGCCGACCAGGCCGGAAAGGCCGCCGTCGCAGCCGCGACCGCCGCGTCGGCATCCTCCGCCGTGCCCTCGGCCACATGGGCGACAATCTCCTCCGTCGCCGGATTCTCGACCGCCAGATCGGCGGACGCGCCCGATGCCGCGCCCCATGCGCCATCGATATACATCTCCGTCGCGTATTGCGGATCGTCGGGGCGGGAAGACGTGGTCGACATGGACGATCTCGCATCGGGAAAGAGGAGGCGGTGAGGAAACGGTAACTTATAATCTTAACCTGTCAATTAGTAATATTACTAATAAACGTGGTTTGACGCCGATGGCCGATGTGTTAGGTTCCCGGGTGAAACAGCCTGAAAGCCGTGACTGCCGTGCCCGACGACAGCCCCCCGAAATCCCCGCGCGGTCGCGTCACCATGCGCGATATCGCCCGCGTCGCCGGATGCTCGCAGCCGACCGTCTCCTTCGTTCTCAACGACAACGATTCCGTCAAGATCTCGGACCAGACCAAGCAGCGCGTGCTCGATGCGGCGCGCGAACTGGGCTATCGCGCCGCCCCCGCCCCGGCGCGGCCCCCCGGGCGACCCGCCGGGTTCATCGACGGGCCGATCGCCTTCGTCATCGACACGCTCGCCACCAGTCCCGAGGGGGTGCACGCCTATGACGGCCTGCTGGAGGCTGTGCGCGCGACCGGCAACCTCGTGATCCTGGCCGAGACGCGCAACGATCCGGTGCTGGAACCCAAGACCCTGCAATATTTCATCGACCAGCGGGTCGCGGCCATCGTCTACGCCTGCGTCTTCACCCGGCATGTCGAGGTGCCCGCGCTGCTGGCGGAGACCGACATTCCCGTCTTCCTGCTCAACTGCCATTCCGACGACCTGTCGATCCCGGCGGTCATCCCCGGCGAGGTCGCGGGCGGGCACAGCGCGACGAACGCCCTTTTGAAAGCGGGCCATACCCGCATCGGCGTCATCACGGGCGAGCCGTTCATGGACTGCGCGAGCGGGCGGCTGACCGGCTATCGCAACGCGCTGGCCAGCGCCGACCTGCCCTTCGACGAGGCGCTGGTGGTCGAGGGCAACTGGCTGCCGAGTTCGGGATTCGAGGGGACGCGGGCGCTCATGGCCCTGCCCGATCCGCCAACGGCGATCTTCTGCCAGAACGACCGCATGGCCGTGGGATGCTACGAGGCGCTGAAGGAGATGGGGTTGTCGATCCCCGGCGACGTGTCGGTCATCGGCTACGACGACGACGAACTCGCCCGCCACCTCTCGCCCCCCCTCACCTCGATGAACCTCGCCGACCGGGCGATGGGACGCTGGGTGATCGAGCAACTGTTCCACGGGCCGGTCGGCAACGCGCGCCATCCGGTGACGAAACTCGAATGCGAACTGGTCGAGCGGCATTCCATCGCGCCGCCGAAGGCCGCCCGGTGAGCGGCCCGTCGACCGAAACCTACGACCATATCGTCGTGGGTGGCGGGTCGGCGGGGTCGGCGGTCGCGGCGGGGCTGGTGCGGGCCGGGGCGCGGGTGCTGCTGCTGGAGGCGGGCCATTCGAACCGCCATCCCCTGCTCGACATGCCGCCGGGCATCTTCAGGATGATCAACGGCTCGAAATTCATGCGCTATCACCGGACGGAGCCGCAGGCGCATCTGGACGGGCGCGTGCACGAGATACCGCAGGGTCACGTGCTGGGCGGCGGATCGTCGGTCAATGCGCAGGTCTACATGCGGGGCCGCCCGTCCGACTACGATGCGTGGGAGGCGGTGCTGCGCGGCAATAACGACCGGGTGGGCTGGGGCTGGTCCGACCTGTTGCCCTATTTCCGGGACATGGAGGATAACGACCGCCTCGCCAACGACCTGCACGGCACGGGCGGCCCGCTGAAGGTATCGGACCCCGGCCATATCGACCCGATGTCGCGCTGGTTCGTCCAGGCGGTGCAGGGTCTGGGCGAACCGTTCAATCCCGATTTCAACGGGGCGAGCCAGCGGGGTGTCGGCTTCTACCAGTTCACGAACCGGGCGGGAAAGCGCAGTTCCGCCGCCTATGCCTTCCTCTCCCCGCTGAAGGGCGACCCCAATCTGACCGTTCGTCTGCACGCCGAAGTCGCGCGGGTCGTCATCAAGAAGGGCCGCGCCACCGGCGTTGAATACCGCGACAGGCGGGGGCGACACGTGGCCCGCGCGACGGGCGAGGTGATCCTCGCCGCCGGGGCGCTGGTGACGCCCAAACTGCTCATGCTCTCGGGCATCGGGGCGGAGGACGATCTGTGCGCCCATGGCATCGACGTGGCCGCGCCCTCGCCGGGGGTGGGGCGCAACCTGATCGACCACCCGGAGGTCCCCGTCACCGCTTTTGCCAACGGTCCCTACGGCTATTTCCGGCAGGGCGAGGGGTGGCGGATGCTGCGCAACGGAGTGCAGTTCACGCTGTTCGGTTCCGGTCCCGTCACCTCGGCGGGGGTGGAGGCGGGGGCCTTCGTCAATCCGGGCGATCCGGGCGGGGTGCCGACGATCCAGGCGTTCTGCGTCCCCATCGTCTATCTCGACCGCGATGCCCTGAGCGAAGTGAAGGACGATTACGGCCTGACGGTCACCACCGTGGTGGTCAAGCCCAAATCCCGAGGCCACGTCGCGCTGCGCTCCGCCGACCCCTTCGCCATGCCGCGCGTGTCGCCCGGCCTGCTGAAACACGAGGACGACATGGCGGAGATGATTCGCGGCCAGCGCTTCTTCCGCCGCGCCTTCGAGACCACCCCGCTGGCGAGCCGAATCCGCGAGATCGTCCTCCCCCGCGCCGATGACGACACGACGCTGCGCGCCCATTGCAAGCGGTTCGTCAAGACCAACTACCATCCGGCGGGCACCGCGCGTATGGGGGCCGATGGGGACCCGATGGCCGTGCTCGACGCGCGGCTGCGGGTGCGCGGGGTCGAGGGATTGCGCATCTGTGACATGTCAGCGGTGCCCGACATCAACGCCGGAAATACCAACGCCCCCGCCATGATGCTGGGCGCGCGCTGCGCCGATCTGGTGCTCGGACTGGCTCCGAAAGGCCGAGACGACCGGGCGTAGTACCAGTGGGTATATGAATTCCAGCAACTTCGGGCACGGATACGTCTGCCATCCCGAAGGTTTGGATGGGAGAGACGGACTCATTACCCGTTATGTCGAGGATGGTCGCCATGATCCACCCGAACATGCTTTCAGACCGCCCCTGTGTTCCCGTGCTATCTCCCAGGTGCCGTGCATTGAGCGGATAGGACGGCGCTTCTGATCCGGGTGATGCCGACAGCGATGCGATGACGTCCGTACCGAGAATCCAGCGGTGCCACTTCTCTTTGGCTTTCGTCCTCCGTTCGGTCGTTTCTCTTGATTGGGTTTTGCCGGTCGGATCGGCTTCCACGATCAAGCAGAAAACCGCTCCCTCCGGTCACTACGGTTTCCACCTGCAAGCAGGCGGACCCTCCGTCTTTCAACTGGATCGCGCCTCCCCCTCCGGCTGTTCAAACCCATCGAAACAACCAACTGGAGGA
>ENA-ORXT01000575-ORXT01000575.1-marine-metagenome-genome-assembly--contig:-NODE-575-length-56961-cov-5.059314_pt1 | contig 56961 bp, 42 predicted proteins | sample MGYA00237868_ERZ511482 | MGnify/ENA metagenome assembly ERZ511482 | reverse complement strand
GAGGTACACCTCGGCTCGTGGAAAAAGAACGACGAAGGCCTGAGCCTCAGCTACCGCGAACTGGCGGTGGAACTGACGGCTTACCTCAAGAAAATGAACTTCACGCACGTGGAGTTCCTGCCCGTGATGGAGCACCCCTACTTCCCGAGTTGGGGCTACCAGATCACCGGCTACTTCGCGCCCAGCAGCCGTTTCGGCGGCCCGCAGGACTTCATGTACCTGGTGCAGGAGTTGCATAAAGCGGGCATCGGCGTCATCCTGGACTGGGTGCCGAGCCACTTCCCGACCGACGCCCACGGTCTGGCCGATTTCGACGGCACTCACCTGTTCGACCACGAAGACCCCCGCCTCGGTTTTCACCCCGACTGGAAATCGGCGATCTTCAATTACGGCCGCAACGAGGTGCGCTCTTTCCTGATCAGCAACGCGCTGTTCTGGCTCGACCGCTACCACATCGACGGTCTGCGCGTCGATGCCGTGGCCTCCATGCTCTACCTCGATTACAGCCGTAATGACGGTGAATGGATCCCGAACATGTACGGCGGCAACGAAAACCTGGAGGCGATCGCCTTCCTGCGCGAATTCAACGAAACGGTCTACCGGGAGTATCCGGACACGATGACCATTGCCGAGGAAAGCACCAGCTTTAGCGGCGTATCGCGACCTACTTACATCGGCGGCCTCGGCTTCGGGCAGAAATGGATGATGGGCTGGATGCACGATACCCTCGACTACTTCAAGAACGACCCGATCCACCGCAGCTATCACCACGGCGAGATTACGTTCAGTATGATCTACGCCTTCACGGAAAACTTCATGCTACCGCTCAGTCACGACGAGGTAGTGCACGGCAAAGGACCGCTCATCGACCGGATGCCGGGCGACGAATGGCAGCGCTTCGCCAACCTTCGCGCCATGTACGGCTATATGTACACTCACCCGGGCAGCAAGCTGATGTTCATGGGCGGCGAGTTCGGCATGACCTCGGAGTGGAGCATCGAACGCGGGCTGGACTGGAACCTGACCGACTACGCACCGCACAAAACACTGCAAAAATTCTTCGCCGACCTCAACAAACTTTACCGTAACACCACCGCGCTCTACGAACAGGCATATAGCCACAAGGGCTTCGAGTGGATCGACGGTGGCGACCACCAGAACAGCGTACTGACCTACCTGCGACGGGGCAAAAAGGAAAAGGATGTCGTGGTGGTGATCAACAACTTCACCCCCGCCGAGCGGCACCACTACCGCATCGGCGTACCGTTTAAGGGCAACTATAAGTGCGTGCTCAACAGCGACGACGCTAAATACGGTGGTACGGGAAACTACGAGATCAAGTCGCTCAAAGCGGCCGAGTCCGAATGGAACGGTCGCCCGTGTCATGTAGAGTTGACGCTGCCGCCGCTGAGTACGGTGGTGCTTAAGCTTGGGAAGTAGGTTGGTCTGTTGGTCTGTTGGTCTGTTGGTCTGTTGGTCTGTTGGTCGAATCAACATCATCACCGTTAGACAGTGGAGATTTCTATGTCAAAAAAGACCGCCGCCAATTCAAATATTCACGACAGGCGACGGCCCTACGAATACCCCTAAGGTATTGCTCTCAGCGTTCTATGCCGGGTCACGGAAAAACGTTACGCCTCCGTCCGTTTTTTCCTTGCGCGGGGTTGGTTATCTTTGCCGGTCCGCCCCCGTAGACACCGGGTGAGCATAAACCGATAAGACCGCCATGGCTAAAGCAAGACCCAACCCCAACCGTAAGAAACCCTCCAAACAGGCCATCGGCTCCGGCCTCAGCGCACTGCTGGGCGGTAATCGTATGGATAAGGCGATGGAGGAAGCACCGGAAAAAACGGTGGCGATACTGAGCAAGGATTTTGCTAAAATCCCCGTAAAAGACATCCGCGCCAACCCCGGTCAGCCGCGGAAAGAGTTCGAGCTGAAACCTTTAGAGGAGCTTGCTGATTCCATCAGAGTTCACGGCATCATACAGCCCATGACCGTGCGGCATATGGGCGACGGTACTTACCAGATCATCAGTGGTGAGCGGCGTTTCCGCGCCAGCCAGCTGGCCGGACTGAAAGAAGTACCCGCCTTCATCCGCACCGCTAAGAACGACCAGGTGCTGCTGGAGATGGCCCTCATCGAAAACATCCAGCGGGAGGACCTCAACCCGATGGAGGTCGCCTACTCTTATTACCGGCTTAAGGAAGATTTTGACCTCAAGCAGGAGGAAGTCGCTGACCGTGTAGGAAAGCCCCGGGGAACGGTTGCCAATTATCTCGGCATCCTTAATACCTCACCACTCGTGCAGGACGCGATCAGGGACAAGCGCATCAGCATCGGCGTCGCAAAAACCTTTTCCGGAATCAAGGACCTGGCCCTGCAGGAACTCTTCCTGAAAGAAATTTTGGCGCACCCCGACTGGTCCGTCCGGGAGATAGAGGCGAAGGCCAAGGGTTACAAAAAGAAATCCAAATCCGGCAAATCGAACGCCTCCGGACGTTCGGCGAAAGAGGACGACCTGAAAACGGTGAAGACCGCCTTCGAGGTTTTCTTCGGCACCAAGGCCGTAAAGGTGGTGATGGAAAACAAGACCGAGCAATCCGGCAGCATCACCATCAAGTTCAACGATCAGGAGGAACTGGAACGCTTCTATAAATCAGTGGAATTGTAGATATTTCCGTGGTGAAGGGCCTCCCGGCCCGTTTGATCGGGCCGGGAGGCTATTCACCCTTGCCCGTCTTCCGTTAACCAACCGTTAAATCCGCCGCAGCGGCGGCACTTCTCCCCTACTCCGCCCCGTCCGTAGTACATGACCAACGATGACCGACATAGCTTTGCGGGACGGCCGCACCCGCGTTGGCTGATGCCCGCATTGGCCTTCCTTGCGCTTTGCTTTGCACCCGCGACCGCGCCCGCGCAGATCAGCGATACCGTCTCGGTACGCGATCAGGTCAGCGTGATGGACGGCGATACGCTGCCCACGCTGAAGGCCGTCAAGCGCAACCCGCGCAACGCCCTGCTCTGGGCCGCCATCCCCGGCGGCGGACAGGTGTACAACAAACGCTGGTGGAAAGTACCGATGGTCTACGGCGGCCTGCTGGGCATGATCGCTTACGCCGATTTTAACCAAACGCGCTATCGCCGTTTTACCACCGCCCTCGAAAACCGTTGCCTCGGCGATGGTGACGTGATCATCACACCGGTCGCCGAATGTATACCGACGGTCGATGAATTCGACCTGGCCACCACCCCCGATGCCTCGCTGGTCAGCGCCCGGCAACGCGCCGACCGCTCCCGACAAACCGCCTGGTTCGGCATCGTAGCCGTTTACCTGCTGCAAGGTATCGAGGCTTACACCGACGCGCATTTACAGGAATTCGATATTTCGGATGACCTGAGCTTTCGGCTCGGACCCGTAGTTACACCGGATGGGTCGCTGGCGGCGGGGCTGACGGTGCCGCTGGGAAGTGGTAAACGGCGGAAAAATGAAGAGGCGCGGGTAAGGATGCTGAGCCGGTAAAAGGCTGTTGGTGGGATTAGTGCTATTGGTAGTATTGGACTATTGGTGGTATTGATATGCCGATTTACCAACCGAGGACCAAGTGTTCGCCGCCGGCGATCAGCAGCAGCACGTGCGTCTCATCCAGTCGCACCAACTGCCGGACTTCCGCCGCGTTGCGCGCACCCCCGAGATCAATTTTCACGACCGCACCGTCCGGTTTCCAGAGCTGTAGCGCGGCGGCGGTTTGCGGGCCGACGTAATTTTGCACCTCCGTTTTGTTTCCGCCCAGCAGAATACCCCGCGGCACTTCGAGCGCGGTGTTAACGGTCGTGATCTGAGCGGCAGCGGGCAGCGTTTCGACCAGCCAGTCGCCACCATTCTGGCGGGTCAACAGCACGTGGTCCAGGCTGGTGACGGGTGCGGACGGGCGGTCGGTTTCCGGAAAAACCTCCGGGAAAGGGGTGTTGATGAGCGTCTTGCGAGATTTACCCGAAGCGGTTACGAGGCCCGGAAAATGATCGTACACCAGTTCCGGGGCGACGAGCCATTCTTCGCCCTCACGGAAGTAAGTGAGTAGCGTTTCCCCGGAGCCGTCATTGTTAACGTCGGATACATACAGGCGCAGTGGCGCGTCGGGCGAAGGCGAGCCAAAGCCGGAGTTTCGGCCCCAGTTACCGGCCAGCAGACGGGTACCCGGGCCGCCGTCGCCGCCGAGCAGGGTAAGCGATTGCCAAACGCCGCTCCGTTCACTGATGGGCAGCGGACCGGTGCCGGTTTGCAGCACGATCTTATCGAAGGTCCGGGCGTAAACGGTTTGTTTATCGCCGGGTAACAGCACCTTGAGCGGCATCCGGGCGGGCCCCCTGATTTGTTGATGGTTGACGGCGAAAACGGATTCCTCGCGGCCGTCGGTCAGCGAATTGCCGGACCAGCGGAAGACGCGGTAACGATTATTGCGGTCATCGGTGGCAATGGCCAGCTCGCCGCTTTTCAGAAAGATCAGCGGATAATTCGTCGGGCTAGGTTTGTAGGGCGCGAGCGGGTCGATGCGAAACAGGTTGGTGGTATCGCGGGCGTGGGTGACGCCGGTGGGCGAGACGGTAAAGGTCGTCTGGTCCACATCGCCGTTCGTCAGGCCGGGGCGGACGGGTGATGGGGCCACGTACTGGGCGCGGTCGCAGGTGCAGAGGAGGAGGGAAAAGAGCAGCGGAAGGTAGCGTAGTGGCAAAAGCAGCGGGCGTTAGTTGGCAAAGTGCGTGCGGAGCAGCTCACCGAGATCATCAAAAAACGGCAGCCGGTAACGGTCGGCGACAATCTCCACGTTGCCACGCCGCCAGAAGCCGGCCGGACAGCACACCAGCACCTTGCCGGTGCCCGCATAGAGACCGAGTTCGAGCAGGGAGATGGGGGATCGGCTACCGGGCGCAAAGTACAGGATAATACGGTCGGCGGCGTCGAGGCCATCCAGCTCCCAGTTGACCTGTTCGGCGAATTGAGGGTCGGCCATCTCCTGTTTCCATGTCGCGTCCCAGTCGTCGCGGCGCGGGTTGAGCAGCAGGTAGTCGGGCAATTCGGCAAAATGATCTTCGACCGAACGTTGCCAATCTACGGCCGCGCCGTTGTCGATCGAGCCGGCGAGGAAGATCAGGCGGTGGTGAGCAAGGCGGTGGGCGGAGAGGGAGGATGGGGGTTTTAGGGAGGGCATGGGTGGTCTGTTGGTCTGTTGGACTATTGGTCTGTTGGACTATTGGTCTGTTGGACTATTGGTCTGTTGGACTATTGGTCTGTTGGACTGTTGTTAGCTTAAAAACAAAGCTAAGACTTTTATTCTACATTCAGGTTGGCTACTTCGGTCTTTGCTCATTCCTTTGCACCCGCGGCCCCGCCCGGAAAAGAAGTGCCAGTGGTACGAGAATGTGCGGCAGGCGAATGATCGTTTCCGGCAACCATTGCGTCAGTAAGGTATGGGTACTGACCAGGCCGCCGTAGCTCCACACGCGGGCCAGCGTGGTCAGTAACGCCCACGGGATGATCCAGCCGAGGGCGATGCGCTGGGCTCTGTTGGACGGTAGCATCAGCAGAGCCGCCGCAACGAAATCAAGGATACCGACACCGAATAAGAACCGGCGCGCCCCGAACTCCCCCAGCCCGAGCCCCGACTGCGTCATCATCACGAAGTGGGCGGGCACGGCGTGAAAACCAATCGCGTACAGCCCGTGGCCGGTGAAGGTCAGTGCTACCAGTAGCCGCGTGACGAAATGAAACCATCGCCTTATCGCGGGCGGCATTGCACTCCATAGCGACAAAACGTAAAGCGGAACTATCCCCACCAGAAGTGCGGATTCCAACAATTGCCCGATCTGCCAAAAATGCGCTTTCCAGTTCAGCAGCGCGATGAACAATGGCAAGCAGGCAACCCAGTGAACCCTATTAAAAGCCCGGCGAAAGAAACGCGGCAGTGATCTGGTCGTAAAAAATGAAGGCAGCATGATGAATAACGCCAGGAAACATAGCCCGCATCCAAGCGCGAAATCAATCGCTTCGACCCACCGGTCCACCCGGGCACTGGTGACCCAATCCGTCCAGCTCATACCCAGTAAATCGGGTACGAATCCGAACCAGGCCGCGTCCCAAACGAGCGCGCGCAGGGGTAGGTCATGAAGTACCCCCCGCAAACCCAAACCCAATAAAGCGAACACGCAGGCGAATTGAAAAAGACTGGTCAGGGAATTCGAATTAGCCTTAGTCGGGTTTTTATCCGCGGTAGTACTAAACATATCTTTTGCGAAACTACTTATAATAGTGTTATATTGCTTTAATTTTTACTTTAGATGTTTACCCTCATGAAAAATCCTTTAACAAGTGCCCTCCAGCGCTTTGCTCGCCTCAACCCCCAGGAGGCGGATTTAATTAGTAAGCACTGCTGTCTGCTACGTATTCGTAAAGGTGAGCATTTGCTTCGCGCCAATAGTAAATCACTAGACGTATATTTTATCCTTTCCGGTGTTTTTCGCAATTATTTTGTCAAGGAATCCGGCGACGAAGTGACTCGTTTGTTCTACCTTCCTGGTGAACTGATGGCGGATCTTAACAATTTCTACGACGGCACCTTGAGTAGTAGCTCTCTGCAAGCGGAAACTGATGGAGACTTGATCCGCATTAGTAACAAATCCTGGAAAGTGCTCGCTAACTCGATTCCCGACTGGAATATCGGTATGAGTAAGTTGTTCAGTCAAACGCTCCACGCCAAGATGAATTTTCAGCGCAAAGTGATCGAACAGAATGCCATCGCCTCCTATAAGGACTTCCTTGAGGAATATCCTAACGTCATCCAATTGGTTCCGGCCAGTCACGTAGCTTCATTCATGGGCATCACCCGTCATTCTCTTAGTCGCGTGCGCGGAAACTTCACCGCACTAAAGCGAAGTTAACATATGACAACGCTTGCTAATTGTCCAATCCTTAATTTTGTACTGTTAACAGGTCACGGTTAATTTTCCTGTGCTTTTACGGCAGGAAACTAAAGTATGTCTCTCTCAAGAATTTGTGTTGTTCATAGTGTTTAATTCATGAGCCCGGCATTTTGCCGGGCCATCTTTTTTTAGGGAAGAATCGTCGCTCAATACTGCCCGCTCGCCAACATCACCAGCGTACAGGCTATCTCCGTTTCGATACCTTTTTCCCGCGCCAGCTTAGACAGTTCGGCGTTCTCCGTGCCGGGGTTAAAAATGATGCGACGGGGCTTCAGGCCGATCAGCCACTCGTAGTAAGCCGGCTGGTGCTTCGGGCCAACGTAAAGCGTTACCGTATCTACGTCTTCCACGTCCGGTTGGCCGTTCAGGATCGGTACGCCCGCTACTTCACCCTGTTTTATACCTACGTTGATGATCTCATGGTCGTTGTCCACCAGCCGGTGGGCGGCGCGATAGGCGTAACGGGTGGGGTTGGGCGTAGCGCCGAGGATAAGGGTTTTAGACTTCATGGTAAAAGAACGGTGCGGGTGCCGTGCGGGTTTGGCGCGAAGCCGTCTCCGACGGCGAGCCACTCGTATTCCTCCTGCGCTATGCGTAATTCATTTCCGGAAGACGAAAAGGAAAAGAAAGAAGAGAGTGCTGCGGGAGCGTAAGGCTCGCCGCCGGAGACGGCTTTGCGCTGACTACAGCACATCCACGATCTTCCGGTCATTGCTCAACCGCGGCACCTTGTTCTGCCCGCCCAGCTTCCCCTGGCTTTTCATGTAGTCGCGAAAGGCGTTCGGCGCGGTCACGCGCACCACCAGCGGTTGCAGGATTTTGCCCGCGATGAGATCCCGGTAATAGATGTTCTCTTCCACCATCGCCGCGTCGAGATCGGCGGCGAAAGCGGCCGGGTCGGCGGGCGCGCGGTCGAACTCAACGAACCACTCGTGGTACGGCAGCCCGCCTTCGGGCGGCGAAACCTGGGGTGCGACGGTAAACTCGGTCACCCGCGCGCCGTGGCCCACGACGGTGCGGTTCATCGCCGTTTCCACTTCTTTACCGATGACGTGCTCCCCGAACGCGGAAATGAAGTGCTTGATGCGGCCGGTCACCTTCAGCCGGTAGGGTTCCACGCTTACGAATTCGACCGTATCGCCGATGTTGTAGCCCCATAAGCCGGCGTTGGTATTCAGAATGATGGCGTAGTTGACGCCCGTCTCCACCTCCCCGAGGCTGAGCCGGGTCGGGTTGTCGTTAAATACCTCCGCGGCGGGAATGAATTCAAAAAATATGCCGCTGTCGGTGTTCAGCAACAGGCCTTCTTCGGTCTGGCTGTCCTGAAAGGCGATGAATCCTTCACTCGCCGGGTAGGTCTCCACGCTGGGGATCCGGCCACCGACGAGTTCCTCCAGCGCGCGGCGGTAAGGTTCGTAGTTGACTCCGCCGTAGACGAACATTTCCAGGTTGGGGAACAATTCCAGGATGGTGGATTTGCCGCTGCGGGCCAGCAGTCGCTCGTAGTACATCTGCACCCACGGTGGAATGCCGGAGATCAGGCGCATGTCCGCGTCGATCGTCTCGTCCACGATTCGTTCGAGTTTCGTCTCCCAATCCTCGATGCAGTTCGTTTCGTAGCTCGGCAGTTGGCTGGTACGCAACCAGGCGGGCACCTGGTGGTTGACGATGCCGGAAAGGCGTCCGGTCAGGATACCGTTCGTATCGCTCATTTCCGGGCTGCCGCTCAGGAAGATCATCTTGCCGTCCAGCCATTTGCCCTTGCCCGTCTCGGCGTAGTAGTTAAACAGCGCGTTGCGAGCCGTACCGAAGTGATTGGGGATGCTCTGGCGGGTCAGCGGGATGTACTTCACACCGCTGGTGGTGCCGCTGGTTTTGGCGAAATACTTCGGCTTGCCGACCCAGCTGACGTCACTTTCGCCGGCCCGAATCCGGTCGGCATAGGGCTTGAAGGCTTCGTAATCGCCCACCGGTACGCGGGCCTTAAAGTCCGCATAGGTCCTGATGCCCGCAAAATCGTGGTCGCGCCCGAAAGCGGTATCACGGGCGGTGCGCACCAGGTCCGCCATAATGTCTTGCTGGGCGGCTACGGCGCGGGCAGCGGTGCTTTTGACCTGTCGACGGAGGAGATGGGCAACGGGTTTGAGCAGGAAGGATTTCATATTACTGGAAGTCAGAAGCTAGTGGTCAAGTCGCTAGGATTTAGAAGTCAGGGGCTAATTTCTAGCTCCTGATCAGGCGGGGCCGCCGGTGCAAAAAAAACGGGCATTAAAAACGAAAGGGCGAACCGCTTACTTCGGGATCTTCACCTCGTACGAGTTGCCCTTACTTACCGTCAACGAGCCGGAAACGAGCCAGGGGTTGTACACCTTGAGTTGACGGTAGGTTGTGCCGTTCGTTTTGGCGAAGTCACCGAGGTTGGCGATGCTCTTCGTAACGGTGACGGTGGAAAACGCATCGAGCGGCGGGTAGTGTTCCGCCGGGTCGATCTCGTAGCCGAAGCCGGCCGGGTTTTGCAGGATGGTTTTCAGGGCAACGATGCGAAACAGGTAGGCCATCGTTTCGCTGTTGATGTCGAGGTCGAAGACGGTTTCGGCCCGCTGGAGGTCGCGCCATTTCTTAACGTTGGGGCCGCCCATGTTGTAAGCCGCGGCCACCCAGCGCCAGTCGCCGAACTGACGGTGGTAGTCCTTGAGGTATTTGCAGGCCGCGCGGGTGGCTTTTTCCAGGTGGTACCGCTCGTCGACCTCCCCGTTGATCTCCAGACCATAACCTTTACCGGTCGGCGTCATGAATTGCCAGACGCCCTTCGCTCCGGCAACGCTGGTGGCGTTGGTGAGGCCGCTTTCGGCGACGGCGAGGTATTTAAGGTCTTCCGGGACGCCTTCCTCGGCCAGGATGCGCTCGATGGTGGGAAAGTAACGCGCCCGCCGTTTGAGCAACAAAATGGTGTTGCGGTGGAAGTAGGCGTTGCGTAATAACTCGTGGTCGAGCCGCTCCAGCACGTCGAAGTTGCCCGTCGGTATCTCCTCACCCGCGAAGGTGAAGGGGCCGGACAGATCAACGGCTCGCACGCGTTGCGGTAGCTGTTCATCGTCTACCATTGTCGTCTTGGCATTGACGTCGGGCGATTCGGTTTCCGTTCTTTCCACGCTGAGCAGTACCAGCCACCCGGTAAGGAAAACGATGCCGATACCGATGCCGGTGAGTAAATGTTTCATTAAGTCTGGATATGCACTTTAAAGGGAGGGGCAAGGTACGGGTTATTCGGGCTACGAGCATGTCCGGAATTTACGTTCCCGGCATACTGCTGGACAAATGCTTAATTGACTCCCCTCCTTTGGGGAGCTGGGGAGGGTTCAAAGCATTTGTCCAGTACATTGTATCAGCGTCCTGATTGCAATGTCGCGAGCCCTACGATAATTTCCAAATGTCCGTTTCCCGGCTTTAACCCTGGTTCGCGGTAGAAAATCTTCCTCCTGAACAAATTCTCATTTATTCCACTTACATTGCCGAACGGTTAATTTTTGACCCCACTATACCGCATGAACGCATCCCCCTCATCCGAACGTCAGGACGTCGTCCTCCACCTGCTGCGCAAGCAGGACGAGGAGGGTATGCGCCGGCTGTTCACCCACTACTCCGGGGCGTTGATGACCATCATTAAGCCGATCGTCCCCCAAAAAGAGGTAGCCGAAGAAGTATTGCACGATGTGCTGATGAAGGTTTGGTCAAACATTGAAAGTTACGACGAAAACAAGAGCCGCTTCTTCACCTGGATGGCCCGGATCGCCAAAAACGCGGCCATCGATAAGACGCGTTCCAAAAATTATCGCAAATCGTACAAAACCGACGAGATAGACGAAATCGTAGGTAACCGCAAGGAGATGAGCGAAACTCCTTCCGTTGAACACATCGGCGTAGCTACATTGTTGGACAGACTCGATGTCAAACATCGGGCGGTCATCGAATTGCTATATCTGAAGGATTACACCCAATCCGAAGCGGCAAAAGTACTGGAGCTCCCCTTGGGCACCGTTAAAACCAGATCCCGTCGCGCCATCTCCCAACTGCGGGAGTTGTTGCAACACGAAATGATCTGGCTCCTCCTTTTTTCTTTCATCTCAAATCTTCCTTTCCCCGGTTAATCGTGAATATTCAGGACTACATAACCTCCGGCATACTCGAGCTCTACGTGCTCGACAGCCTCGAACCCGCCAAGAGGCGGGAGGTGGAGGATATGGCCGAAAAGCACCCGGAAGTAAGCGCCGAGATAGAGCAGATCGAATTGGCGATGGAAGGTCTGGCCCTGGCCCTGGCACCGGAGGTCAATCCGAAAATCCTGGATAAACTCCTCCTGGCCGTTGGTGGCATCAGTGCCGCCGGTATTGCATCTCCCACGCAGGCCGCGCCTAAAGTGCCTGGCGAGAAAATTGCCCGCGGCGGCATGTACACCTGGCTACCCCTCGTACTGGCCGCCGCTGCCCTGGCCGCCGCTTTTTACCTCTATTCCATCAGCAATACCTTTTCCGCCGAAGCGGACGAACTACGCCAACGGTACGAGGATCTGAAGATCGCCTGCGACGAAACAGCCAATGAACTCGACCTCAGCACCGCCATGGCTACCTACCTCTCCGACCCCGATACGCGCGACATCGTGCTGGCCGGAACTGACAACAACTCAGGTAAGCAAGCCATGGTCTTTTACAACCCGAACGACGGGCGCACCATCTTCCGCGGCAACCAATTGCCCGCCCCGCCCGCCGGCAAGCAGTACCAGCTCTGGGCCATCGACGCCGACGGACCGAAAGACCTCGGCGTTCTCGACCTCGACCTGAGCGGTGACGTGCTGCTCGACGTAACGCACGTGCCCGCCGCCGCCGCTTTCGCCATCACCCTCGAAGACGCGGGAGGTAAGCCGACGCCGGATCTGACGCAGTTACAGGTGATCGGGGAGGTGAGTAGTTAGCATGTCAGTTCTCCCTTAAGAATTGACTTTTAGCGGTCTGAAAACCTAGGACCGCACCATCATCCTTCCCCGCGTACCGGCAATCCGTCGGCACCGCCACCGGTCCGTTCTCGCGCAGCTCTTCCGCGAGGCCTTCGGGTAGACCGCCGGTAGAGTTATCCAGCCCGAAAGTGCGGTGGGGCGATACACTATCTTTACCCATATATTCAGTTCTTAAGCTATCACAAACCGTCGATGATGAAACAAATGTTACTGCTGGCCATATGCCTGGTTTCCGGTCTTATGGCCGCCCAACCCGATGCGTACCACAACACGCTGACTGAATGGCTCGGTACCCAGTATACGCTGACCGGCGCGACTTTCCCCTTCGCCGATACGGAGGCGGAACTCTACGCCATGTTCAACGCCTATAACGCGGCTTCCGAGACCGACGGCGCGGACACGGATGACCAGGATTTCTCCATGGTGGAAACCATCCGTATCGGCGCGGCCACCACCAACCGCTGGGATACCGGCTGGAACGGTGCCAACGTGGAGCCCCTCGCCCTGGGTGATAAAATTCTGTGGGTGATCTACCTGCGCGCCACCGGCCCGGAAGGTGGCGGCAAGGTGACGCTTTTCGCCGAGCGCAACGATACCTACGTCAAGGAGACCGAAGCGACCGTGGAACTGACCGCCGAATGGAAACGCTACTTTCTACCCTTCGAGGTGCTGACGCGCAACCAGCCCGTAGGCGGTATGACGATGGGTATGCACCTGGGCCACCAGGCGCAAACGATCGAGATCGGCGGGATGGCCATTTTGAATTACGGCGGCTCCGTTACGCTCGATCAGCTGCCCAGCGACCTGAGCTCAGACGAGTACGGTGGTTTTGAAGCCGACGCCGCCTGGCGCGCGCCCGCCGCCGACCGCATCGACGCGCTGCGCAAAGCGGACCTGCGCTTCGTGGTCAACGACAACGACGGCAACCCGCTGGAGGGCGCGGAAATCAGCGTGGCCATGCAGCGGCACGAATTCGGTTTCGGTACCGCCGTCAAAGCCAGTCGCTTCCCCGGTGGCCGCGAGTTCAACGCCACCTTCAACCAGAAAATTTTGAACCTCGACGGACGGGGACACGGTTTCAGTGCCGTCGTTTTCGAGAACGACCTGAAATGGCCGGCCTGGGAAGAGGAATGGATCAGCACCAACGAGCAGACGCGGCGCACGCTGCGCTACCTGACCGACAACGACATCGACATCCGCGGCCACGTGTTGCTGTGGCCGGGGTGGGAAAATTTACCCGAACGCATGCGGCAGAACCGCGGCGACCGCGACTACCTGAAGAACGAGCTCGACAAGCACCTCGTCGACTTCCTGCAAACGGAGAACTTCGACGAATACATCAAGGACTGGGATGCCCTCAACGAGATCAACACCAACACCGACCTGGCGGCCGCCATGCGCGGCGGCGCGGGCTACGTGACCGGCCGCGAAATCTACGCCGAAACCCTTACGCGCGCCCGTGAGCTGGCCCCCGACGCAAAATTATACATCAACGATTATATCACGCTCAGCCTGAAGAACACGGAAGGCGCGGTGATCTACAATCAGTATAAAGGCTTCATCCAGGAACTGGTGGACGCCGACGCGCCGCTGGACGGTATCGGCTTCCAGGCGCACCTCGGCTCTTCGCCGAACAGCATCTACGAAGTGCTGGAAACCTACGATGACTTCTACGACGCTTTCGGCCTCGAAGCCAAGGTCACCGAGCTCGACCTGCCCCGCAACGTCAACGAAGAGCTGGCCGCCACCTACATGAAGGACTTCCTGACGGCCACCTTCAGCCACGAGAGCATGACGGGCATCCTGTTCTGGAATTTTTGGGACACCGACACCTGGGCCAATCCGGGCATGAATCTGTTCAATGCCGACTGGAGCCAAACGCCCGCCGGTGACGCCTACGTCGACCTCGTATTCGGCGAGTGGTGGACCGAGGAGAACGCCATCACCGATGCCTCCGGCACCGCGACGATCCGTGGCTTTAAGGGAGACTATGAAGTAACCGTGCAGTGCCCCGGTGGCCAGGGCACCCTGAACGTCAGCGTAACGGAGAACGAAGAAATCTCCGTTGACTGCGCTACCCTGGTCAGCACCTCCTTACCCGAACTGCCCGCCGGCGCTGTAACGGCCAGCCCCAACCCCACCCTCGGGGCCTGGAGTGTGACCAATACACTCAACGAAACCCTGGACGCCGAGCTCTTCGACATCAGCGGCCGCCGGCTGTGGACGGGCATACTACCCTCCGGCATCAACGAACTGGAGCTCAACGTGCCCACCGGCGTTTATAACCTGCGGCTAACGGACGGTAGCCGCGCAAGCACGGTGCGACTGATGAAGGTGGATTAGGCCTGCTGTTCAGGTGGTAAGATCAAGGTCGGGGTGCTTTGCGCCGAGTTGCGGAATCAACCCGGCACAAAGTGCACCGACCTTGTAATATGCCTGGGTATTACCTTTACGGTACGCTCGGTGACCATCCCCACCGCCGTCCGTCCTACCTAGGGCAATCGTAGGTTAGGCTACTCCAACGCTCCGACATCATGCTCCGCGAGACGCTGCGTAGTCCTCCGTTAAACTCTGTGGGCAAAAAAGCTGCGAAGCAGCATTCTTGCGATTGCCCTGCCGTCCTACCCCTGTATTACCCCAAAACTGAACAATACGATGAAAAAAATTATCCTTTTTACCCTCCTTTTGGTGGCGGCTACCGGCCTGCATGCGCAGAGCAAAGTACAGATGCGCATCCCCGACGTACTGGCACCCAGTGGCATTTCGCCGATCTGCGTGCCGATCATCGCGGACAGCTTTCCGAACATCGCGGGCATGGGCTTCTCCGTAACCTGGGATTCGACGCAAATCCGGTTCGACGAAATTCGGTTCGGGGCGAACCCGCTGGACATCTCCGGCTCCTCGATCTCCCAGCCGGCGGCGAACAGCTTTGCGATTTCCTGGCTTTCCGATGACCTGAGCGGAACAACACTGTCCTTCGGCACGGCAATTTTCGAAGTGTGCTTTACACCGACGGCAAACAGCGGCTTCTCCACCCTGACCTGGGAGGGCATCAACCCGTCCGAGTTTTTGCAGGAAGGCAGCATCACCGCCTACCCGGACAGCCTGCTTGCCGGTAGTGTGAACTACGGCGACGACGTGGCGCTGAGCATTCTGCCCGGTGACACCAACTTCGACAATCAGGTGGACCACCGCGACCTGCTCAACATCGGGCTGATCCACGGCGCGACCGGGCCGATCCGTCCGGACGCCAGCGCAACTTTTACCCGCCAGACCGCGCCGCGCTGGAACAATAACCTGGCCGACGGGCTGAATTACACCTTCGTGGACAGCGACGGCAACGGAGAGATCAACGCGGATGACCTGGATGCGGTGAACAACTTCATCGGCCGCGCCGAAGCGGCTTACGCCTTACCGCCCGACGTATCGGCCGGCAACGGCCCGGTTTTAAGCTTGGAACTGCCCGCCGTGATCAACGCCGGAGAGATGAACACCCTCAAGGTCAACCTCGGTGACGGTAACGACGCCAATGCGGTGGGTTACGGTTTGGCCTTCACGCTGATCGTGGACCCGAACAATGTGGAACTGACCGGCACATCAGCGGATTTCAGCAACTCCTTCCTGGGCGACGACCTGCTCACCGTCATTCAGGAAGTGGAAGCCAACTCCGGCCGCTACCTGATCGCGCTGAGCCGCAAAGACCGGGTGAACACCACGACGCCGGGAGGCGAGGTGGTGGAGATAGAGTTCATGGCCCTCAACCCCAACAACGTTGACAGCTACGCGACGGACTTCACGCTGACGCCGAACGCCTTCCTGCTCTCCGACCAGTCCACGGCGGCGATCAACGGCGGTACGACGGAAGTACAGGTGCAGGGTGCCCTCGCCACCCGCGAACCGGCGTGGGGTGCCGCGCTGGCCATCTTCCCCAACCCTTACACCAACGGACCGCTGCGGGTCACCGGTGACCTGCCCGCCTTCGACGGCGTGCGGGTGCTGGACCTGACGGGCCGCGAGCTACACCGCTACGAAGGCGATGTGCGATCGCTGGATGTCTCCGCCCTGCCCACCGGCACTTACCTCCTGGAAGTAACGATTGCGGGGGAACGGGTGAGTCGACGGATTGTGAAGCGTTAGGTGCCAAGCGTCAGGTGCGGTGAAAGCTGCCCCAAAACGGCATGTCCACAATCAAAGATTCCCTGTTTGCACTTCGAGATCATGCTGGGAAAGAAGAAAGAGGCGGTGGACCCGCTGCCGTTTTGGGTGGACGTTTGAATCTACTCGTCTGTGAAGGAGAGAAATGGAGTAAAGAATAAAGAGTATGGAATAAAGAATAAGGACGGGGTAGGCGAGATAGTGTGACACTATTGCGCCTATTCCCGTCCTTATTCTTTACTCTCTCTTCCTTACTCTCTCCTCCTTATTCTACTTCCGGGAGTTACTTGATCTTAAAGGCTTTTTTGACTTTCGCCACGTAGTCCAGTTTTTCCCAGGTAAAGGTTTCCACCTTCATGGTTTTGGTCTTGCCGGAGCCGTCCTTGAAGGTCAGGCTTTTCTTTTCCGGCGTGCGGCCCATGTGTCCGTAAGCGGCGGTTTCTGAATAGATCGGCTTGCGCAGTTTCAGGCGTGTTTCGATGGCGTAAGGGCGCATGTCGAAGATTTGCTCCACCTTCTTCGCGATTTGGGCGTCGGTCATTTTCACCTTGGCCGAGCCGTTGGTATTGACGTAGATGTTGGTCGGCTTGGCTACGCCGATGGCGTAGGAAACCTGCACGAGGATCTCGCCGGCAACGCCCGCCGCAACGAGGTTCTTGGCGATGTGGCGCGTGGCGTAAGCGGCCGAGCGGTCGACCTTGGAGGGGTCTTTACCGGAGAACGCCCCACCACCGTGAGCACCCTTACCGCCGTAGGTATCGACGATGATCTTACGGCCGGTCAGGCCGGTATCGCCGTGAGGGCCGCCGATGACGAATTTACCGGTGGGGTTGACATGGTAAGTGATGTCTTTCGTGAACAGCTTTTGCAGGTTCTTCTTGAGGCCGCGCTTGACCTTGGGAATGACGATACTGACGACGTCTTCCTTGATCTTGGCGAGCATCTTCTTGTCGGCGTCGAAATCATCGTGCTGGGTGGAGACGACGATGGAATCGATACGGATCGGTTGGTGGTTGTCGTCGTACTCGATCGTGACCTGACTCTTGGAGTCGGGGCGCAGGTATTTCATCTTTTTGCCGGCCTTGCGAATGGCGGCAAGCTCCTGAAGAATGCGGTGGCTCAGGTCAAGGGCCAACGGCATGTAGTTATCGGTTTCGTTGGTGGCGTAGCCGAACATCATGCCCTGGTCGCCGGCACCCTGATCTTCCTTTTTGGTGCGCTCGACGCCCTGGTTGATCTCGGGGCTCTGCTCATGAATAGCGGAGAGGACGCCGCAGCTCTGGGCCTCGAACATGTACTCCGACTTGGTGTAGCCGATGCGCTCGATGACGTCGCGGGCGAGGGTCTGCACGTCGAGGTACGTCTTGGACTTCACTTCACCGGCGAGAACGACTTGGCCGGTGGTAACGAGCGTTTCGCAGGCCACCTTCGAGGAGGGGTCGAAAGCGAGGAAATGATCGACCAGGTTATCGCTGATCTGGTCGGCTACTTTATCGGGGTGACCTTCGGAAACGGACTCCGAGGTAAAGAGGTATGGCATATTGTTTTCTTTTGGCTGGGCGAAGGTAGGAAACTAGGAGCTAGGAGGTAGGAGTTGGGAGCCAGGAGTTAGCAATCCGTCAACCAATGCGTTTCCGGTTAACACCGGATCGAGTTACCTAACCGCTTGACAGTTGATCACGGGTACCGGATCGTCCCCGGAGGGGGCAAACAGCTTAGCCCGGAGGTACGCCCTAGGCCGTAGGCGTTTCTCCGGGCTACTCCGGGCTACCGCCACTAGAGGCTGGGAGCCAAGAGCCAGAAACCAGGAGCCAAAAACCAGAAGCCAGAAAACAAGAACTTGGTTTTAGCCTCTCGTTCCTGGCGTTACCTTTACGGCCCTTACTAACGAAAGATTTCGATATGCCTTCCGCCGGCCAGTATCCATTTGCCATTCACCCCGTTTCCCAGCACTACGCCTGGGGTGGCTACGATTTTCTTTACAAATTAAAACCTCAGCCGAACCCCGATAATTTACCACTGGCCGAGCTCTGGCTGGGTGCCCACCCCAAAGGTGCGGCCACCCTGTACGGCAGCTCTAAGACGCTGGAGGACCTCATTAACGAAAGCCCGGCCGCTTACTTAGGCCAGCCGGTGGCGAAGCGATACGTCAACCGCCTGCCCTTCCTGCTCAAAGTCCTGGAGGTCAACCAAATGCTCTCCATCCAAGTCCACCCAACGAAAGCGGCCGCGGAAGAAGGCTTCGCTCGTGAAGAGAAAACCGGTCCCGACCGCACCGCCCCCAACCGCAATTACCGCGACGACAACCACAAGCCCGAACTCGGCGTGGCGGTTACCGATTTCTACCTGCTGCACGGCTTCCGCTCGCGCGAAGCCATCGCCAAAACGCTGCGCGAGGTTCCGGGCTGGGACGCGCTCTCACCCGTGCTCGAAGCCGGCGGCGTCAAAGGCCTCTACCGCCACATCATGTCCGCCGACCAGGCGACCGTCGACGCGCTGCTGCAACCGCTCGTTGACCGGGTAGCCGCCGGGCCGAGCGACGACCCCACCACCCCCGAACACTGGACGGGCCAGGCCGTGGAAGTTTACACCAAAAACGGTCACCACGACCGCGGTATATTCAGTATCTACTGGTTCAACATCCTGCACCTGAAGCCGGGCCAGGGCATCTTTCAGGACGCCGGCGTTCCTCACGCTTATCTGCGCGGCGTCTGCGTCGAACTGATGGCCAACAGCGACAACGTGCTGCGCGGCGGCCTCACCCCCAAGCACATCGACGTGCCGGAACTGCTGAAGCACACCGATTGTAGCACGGTGACGCCCGCCATCCTCCAAGCCGGTGAGTCGGCAAACGCCGACGGCTGGTTGGACTACCCTACCCCGGCGCCCGACTTCGCGCTGAGCGTTGCGCGCGCCACCGCCGGGAAAATGCTGACCCTGCCCGCCGAGGATCGCCCGTCCATCGTACTGCTCATGAAAGGGAAGCTACGCGGCGTGGGTATTTATCTGCGGCCGGCAACCCGATTTTACTACGTGCCGCCGGGCGCCTCTTTCACCGCCGAGGCTATTGAGGACAGCGAGGTCTACCGGGCCACGGTGGGTACCGCCTGAGTTCGTCCCCATTCCCCTTGCACCCGCGTCCCCGCCCCGTCATAACCCTATCCTCCTTTACCCCATTACACCTTTATTCCCAACGGCCCGCGCTATCTTCGCGCTAACCCCAACAGCATGGCCAAATCAACGACAAACATCTGGACGCCCGTCCTTTTCGCCCTCACCCTGGCGGCCGGTCTTTTCATCGGTTACAAACTGCGGAGCAGCGCGCCGCTGATCATGAGCGGCGGTGAAAACGGCGGCGGCGGTGGCCGCGTGGAAGAACTGCTGCGCTTCATCGAGGCGCGCTACGTAGACGAGGCCGAGCAGGACCAGCTATACGAAACGGCCATTAACGCCGTGCTCGGCGAGCTCGACCCGCACAGCAGCTACATACCCGCCGACGAACTGCGCGCGCTCAACGAATCCATGGAAGGCAATTTTGACGGCATCGGCATCGAGTTCCTGGTGGTGGACGACACGATCACCGTCGTATCCGCGCTGGCCGACGGGCCTAGTGCCACCGCCGGCCTGATGCCCGGCGATCAGATCATCATGGTGGAAGACAGTGTCGTGACCGGCGTCAACGCGTTCGGCATCGACCCCGCCAGCCTGATGCGCGGCGTCAGCGGAACGGACGTCAACGTGACCGTCAAACGCGCCGGCGAAACGGCCTTGCGCGAGTTTCGCATCACCCGCGCGCCCATCCCCGTTTACAGCGTCGACGCGGCCTACAACCTGAGCGAAACGACGAGCTACGTCAAGATCAACCGCTTCAGCGCAACGACCTACGACGAGTTCGTCAAGGCCCTGGAAGAGAATATGGAGAAGGGCGGCACCCGCAACCTCATCATCGACCTGCGCGACAACCCCGGTGGTTATTTACAGCAGGCGACGAAGATGCTGAGCCAGTTGTTTCCGCAAAAAGGACAACTACTGGTGTACACCCAGGGGCGTAATTCGCGACGGGTGGAGTATAAAACGAACGGCCGCGCCTTTTACAACGTCCAGAACGTCGCCGTGCTGATCGACGAAGGTTCGGCCAGCGCCAGCGAGATCATGGCCGGCGCGGTGCAGGACCGTGACCGCGGCGTCATCGTCGGTCGCCGCAGCTTCGGCAAGGGGCTGGTGCAGGAGCAATACCCACTCAGTGACGGCTCGGCTCTGCGGCTGACCGTGGCGCGCTATTATACGCCCTCGGGCCGCAGCATCCAGCGGTCTTACGAGGAAGGTGAAGACGACTACCGCAGCGACCTCGGCCGCCGCTACGACAGCGGGGAACTGACCGGCGGCAGCGAAGCGGCGCAGGACAGCAGCGAACTGTTCTTCACCAACTCCGGCCACCCCGTTTACGGTGGCGGCGGCATCACGCCCGACTATTTCGTCCCGCTCGACACCTCGCTTAACAATCAGGCTTTTCTGAGGCTGCGGCAGCAGGTGCCGGCCTACCTGTTCGAGTACGTTCGCGCCCACCCCGAGGTCAACAACTACCAGGACGTAGCGGACTTCAACGATAATTTCCGGCTACGGCTCGACGACATCCTGCCCGGCCTGCGCCGCCGCGCTACGGCGGACTACGACGAGCCGCTGGGCACTCTACCCGCGCGTCTGCGGCCCGAACTCTCTCTATTTTTTCGCGCCCGGCTGGCCCGTCAACTGTTCGGCAACTCGGCTTTTTTCGAGGTCCTGAACGAGGAAGACGAGATCGTACTGGAAGCACTGCGGTTGATGGAACTGCAGGACCCGATGGCGGAGGCAAGGAAATGAATTAGTCAGGAGTCGGATAGCCGGCTCCTGACTCCAGGCTCAAATAAGGGCGGGGTCGCGGGTGCACGGGAATGGGCGAAGGCGTAGCTCGTCTCCAACACCGCCTTCTTCGGCCCGTATAAACCCATCAGCACAACAAATCCGGAAATCCCTTGTGTCCACCCTGGCCGGGCGGGCCTAACTTGCGGGATCCTCTCGAAACATATTCCTACGAATGATCTTGCGCTTGCTTCCCCTTTTGTGTCTCCTCTCCATTTCTCTCACCGCTCAACCCACTGACCCGCCCGTAGCCGGCGACTGGATCGTCGTTGACGCCCTGACCGACGACTTCGAGGCGACCGACCTCAACGCCGCCGATGCCAAATGGGTGCCGCGCAACCACGACACCGGCCCCGAAGGCCACCGCTGGCAAGGTCGCCGCCCCGGCCGTTTCTTCCAGGAGCAAAGTACCGTCGTCAACGGCCGGTTACGGATCACCGCCACCGCGCTTTACGACCCGGGCGACGAGCAGGCAACCTGCGACTACTGGATGAAGACCGGCTTCACCTACTCCAAAAGCAAGATTGAACTCGGTTGGTATACCGAATGCCTGATGCAAGCCTCGGACCTATCCATGGCCTCCTCCTTCTGGTGCAAACTCGGCACCATCAATAATCAGGAAATCGACATCACGGAAACCTACGGCAACGGGCGCAACACGCGTTTCTGGGATGACAAAATTCGCTCCAATACCCACGTTTTCCTCCCGCCCAACAACCAGGACAACGCCTCGAATCCTCCCCCGATCGACGTGGCGGACAACGAGGCGGACTTCCCGCGTAACCGCTTCGTCCGCGTAGGTATGCACCGGCGCAGCACCACCGAAATGGACATCTACGTCGACGGCGCGCTCAAGCAAACGATGCTCGTCGCGGGCGGCCTGGCCATCACCGAGCCGCTGCGCCTGATCTGGGACATGGAGCCCTTCGTCCCCGCCTGCGGTAGCGGCCCCGGCGCGCCGAAATATGAGCACATCCGCCCCGCCAACCCGACGCGACGGAACTACATGGAAGTGGAATGGGTGAAGACGTGGGAACCGGCGGCGGCCTTTCCGGTGACGTGGTTGTCTTTCAGCGGCCAGCCGGAAGGGAAAAGCATTACGTTGGAGTGGGCAACGGCCACGGAAACGGGCAACCTCGGTTTCCAGGTAGCGCACAAAACGGGCCGTTCGAACTGGCAACCCATCGGTTGGGTAGATGCCCGTTCCCCGGGCAACCCCGAAACATCTTATGTTTTTCACCACCAGCCCGACGGCAACGGACAACAGTTTTACCGCTTGAAGCAACTCGACCGGGATGGACTTTTCAGCTACTCTCCCGTCATTTCGGTTAATCACCGGGGGGCTTCCGCTGCTTTGACCCTCTACTCTAACCCCGTGACGACCGGTGACTTGCGGTTCCGTTTTACGGGGAACGTCGATGCGGGAAGGGTGGCGTTGTACGATTCGGCGGGTAAGCAGGTTCGTACCGCTCCGGCTTCGGCCGGGCAGTTGCGGGTTGCCGGGCTACCGGCGGGTGTTTACCTCTTAAGGCTGTACTACGGAGGACGGACTGAAGTACAGCGAGTAATTCTACACTAATGGGAAACAGTTGTTTTTAATCCAATTTCGGCACCGCGTAGTTCCTGATGCGCGGTATTCCCACCCGGGTCGTCAGCGGCCGGCGGCAGAGGCTGTAGCCGTCCTTGACCGGCATGCAGACCTCCACGCGCACGGGCATGGTTTGCATGTTGCGGTCGTCGATGTCCCCCAGCGGCCAGGTGCGCTCGGTCTCCAGGACGACGGTAACGGTGGCGCGGCGGGCGTCGTAGATCGTTTCCATCATTTTGAGGTCGACGGGTGATTCAGGATAGCCGGCGGTAATTTCCGCGGCGTCGAACTTACCGAGGGGGTCGAGCGGATTTTCGCGATCGTTGACGTTGAGCGTCAGGTACCAGCGGAAGGCGTACTGCCCGTTGTTCTTGCGTTGCAGTTCGAAGCGCGCGCCCGACATATCCACCAGCGGGTGGGTGGAAGTCGGCAGACGACGATTGACGGGGATGCGCAGGTCAGGCATATTTCCCCGGGCGGGCAGCACCAGCTCGTAGTACAGCGGTACGTTGGCGATCGCGCCGGGGTTATCGGGCAGGAAAAGATCAGGCGAAGTGTAGCCGCCGACGGAGAAGGACAGGCCGGAAGCCCCCGCCCCCGTCACCCGCAGGTTCGGCGAACCCCGGTACGCCCCGCCCCGAAGGTTGTCGATTCGCCAGCCCGCGCCCGCCAGACCGACGGGCAAACCGCGCACGCTCACGTCGTGCCGGTGCGCGCCGCCCTCGCGCAGAGGAGTCACACCGGCGGGTGCCGCCACGACAGGCGTGTTCTGGAAGTAAGCCCGGATGTCTTCGGGGGTAGGCAGCGGCGCAAACAGCCGGTCGCGCTGATACGGCCCGGCGAAATCAGTGTAAACGATGGTTTCCCAATCCGTGCCCGCGAACTTGTTGTCGTTCGTGCGCTGCTTGGTCACGCCCGCGCTGAGCTTCCCGGCCAGCGGAATGGCGACGTTGACGCCGAGCGATTGCTCCGTTCGCGTCACCTCCGCCGCGTCGGTCAGGTGCTTGATCATCACGCCTTCGAACTGGGTGAGGTAGTATGCCTGGCCGGCGTACTCCGGGTGGTCCTGGTAGAAGCGCCACAGCATGGCCATCAACTCGGTCGTCCGGTCATCGTTGGCTTGCAGTACCTCGGTCAGGGGGCTCACGAAACTACCCGCCAGGGCGACGACGGTGGAGTTGCGCCGGTCGTCCGTGTTGAGCGCGGCGGAGAAGGCGGCGTAGGGCGGCTTCAGACCGACGTCGAGGCTGGCCTTGAGGTAGCCGCTGCAGTTCTTGGTCAGCAGGAAAGCATCGAAGCCCGGGCGGGGTTCCGGCGCCAGGTCGATGCCCGTCGCCTGGTTGAACAAGAGCTGATCGGCGCGGTACTTCACCACGTTCAACGGGTAGGTGGTCTCGTCGCCGGTAAAGATGTAGCTCAGCAGGTTGCCGCCGTTGATGTCCGCCCGCTCCACCCGCGTGCGCAGCGTCCGCTTGCCGAGAAACCGGTCGATGGTCGGCGGCGTGTAATCGCGCTTCCCCGCCGGCTTGGTGAAACCGCAAAAATCGTAGTGCCGTTGAAAAACCCCCTGCAGGGCGTTGCCGAGGGTGGTGCGGCCGTAGGCGCGCGAGGGCGGCCAGACGGGTTCCGCATTCTTGCGGCCGCGGCGCTGGGCGTCGAGGCCCGTTGCGGCCAGGCAAAGGAGGATCAGGAGGAGGAGTGGGAGTAGCGGGTGGCGTTTCATTCTTTGGAGGCGAAAGTCGGTAAAGTATTTTAATGTTTTTCGGAGCGTAGGTATTGCCTTGGGTGGTAGCTTCAATTTCACCGACAGCTTTCTCTGGCTTGTAAAACGGGTGAGGATTTTTTAATCCGAATGTGAGACGGGCTGTCATGCATTCCCGTCTATCATTCGGATCAAAAATCCTCACCCGTTTTATCCGGTATATTTAAGTTCGATCTCCGTTGACGAGCAATTAAGGCTCGAAATACCCCAGGGTCCCCCCTACCCAGGTTTTTCCTTTATTATACCTTACCCCGATCATCTCCCCCTTGCTGAACCGCACGAGGTTGTTGAGCAGCAGCGGCCGCTGCTCCCCTTCCGGCCAGACGAACATCATGCGGACCTCGGCGCGGGCCGGGCCGTCGGGGGTTTCCACCACGCCCGCGTACGCGACCTTCTTTTGCAGGATGTAGTGCTCGGGGGTTTCCACGGCGGCAATCTTTTCGGCCGTCGGGTGCAGGTCGACGCCCGCACCGGCGAAGCTATAAAGGGGTTTGAGGACGTAGTTCTCCAGGTCCGCCGGCAGCTCGGTGATCTCGTGCAGGAAGCGGGTATCGGGCACGTAGGGGCTGTCCATGAATGGCAATGTGAACTTGCTGAGCAGGAAAAACCAGTTGGGGTGACCGGCCCATTCTACCTCTGCCTCTTCGATCATGTTGAAGGTACGCTTGAGGTCGGGCCGGGCCTTAAGCTCGTCGAAGATGACGCGGTTGTAAATGCGTTTGACCTGCCGCCGTTCGCCGTCCAGTTCGTAGTAGAGCTTGCCGTTTTCCAGCGTCACGTCGCTGATACAGACCTCGGCGATGCCCAGCTCGGCGCAACAGACGATGAAGTCGATGCGGGTGGTTTGGCCGGTGGGGTCGACTTCCAGCAGGATGACGTCTTTCGGATCATGATCACCGACGATGGCGGCGCGCAGGATTTCAATATATTCTTCCGCGCTCCGGCCACCGAAACGGCAGGTAAAATCTTCGGGCACGGGGAAGAATTTGCGGAACGACTTATCCAGCAGGTACTGGAAAAAGTAGAGCGAGGGAAAGCCCTGCGCCTCGATGAGTTGAGGAACGATTTCGCCGTTCTCCCCTTCGCACAGCCCGAAATCGAACTGCATGAAGAGCGGGTGCTCGTTTTGGCCAGGCACTTTTTCGCCGGGCGGGATCGCGGGTGCGGCGCGCTCGGCGAAGCCCGGCGCGGTGACCACGTCCAGCACGTCGTCGCAAGCGGCGAGCAATTGGTTGCGCACTTCGGCCGGAACGAAGAGGGGCGACTCGGCCACGTGGAACTTCGGATCGTGGCCGTACTGCCCCCCCAGCCAGCTGAGCATGGCCCGGTAGGCTTCGTTAGTAAAGGTGTCGTTGTAACGGCGGCGGAGTTGTTTGATCATGCGGTGGGTGGGTATGGTTTGGAAACCCGGGTTTTGGAGGTTTGTTTGGTGAGGGATTAGCGGGTGGTGAGTGGCGGGTGGCGGGTAAGGCGTGGTGGCCGCACCAACCACCCGCTACCTCCCCCCCACCGTCCCGATCCCCCCGTCGTCGTCCAGGTCTTGCTGGAAGACCCGTTCCAGCAACGCAAACAATTTCGGGTGGTTGTCGGCGAAGGCGGCCGGGCGGTTGAAGAAGTACTCGGCGGCGACGGCGAAGAATTCGGCCTTATTGGTCAGGGCGTAGGGGTCGATGTCGGAGTCGCCCCGCTCGATGGCGGCTGCTTCGGTACGGATCATCTCCAGCCACGGCAGCACGTAGGGCCGTTCGAGGTAGTAACCGGGAACGCCGTTCGTGTCTCCGTCCGCCTTGTCCAACAGGTGGACGAACTCGTGAATGCCGGTATTGCCCCGGCCGTGTTGCAAAAAGCCCTGACGCAGGGCCGGCCGGGAGAGCAACAACTTACCCGTCATGAACCCGCCGCCGACCATGCCGCCGACGTTGCGCCCCTCCCCTTCCGTCGCAAAGTCGCCCCAGCGAAAGTGGTCTTTATAGATCAGCACCTCGTTAAGCCGCGGGTACTGGTTCCACTTCGGAAAGCCGAAAGTGGGGATGATGCCGCTGGCGGCCACCAGCACCCGGTCCAGCTCCTCCAGCTCCGTATCCACGCCGGTGATGGTCACCTTGGCGAAAAACTCCCGCATCCGGTCATGAAAGCGTTGTTGCTCCGGCTCGCTGAGCGCGTCGTAGTAGGCGACCTTGCTTTCCAGCAGTTCTTCCCACTCCTCCTTAAAGGCGGGCAGCGGAGCCGCTTTGGGCTTGCGGAACAGGAAGTAGAGGAAAACGCCGAGGGCGAGGAGGATGAGGAAGGCGGAGAGAAGGAAGGTGGGGGTCATGGAGAATTCCGATAAAATGTAGACCAGGCGATGTTTACTACGTCAGTTTAAGAAATTGATCAGCCGTCAGTACCGGTATATTGGCCGCCTTGAAATCCGGCAGGTTTCTGGTAATAATGACGTTCGCGCTTACTTCTATGGCGGAGTAGTATTGTAGCCCGTCCTCAAAGTCAGCAAAGTCTTCGTCGTTTAAGGCCAATTGCACTGACTTAGCGGTGAGGTCGACGACGGTAACGATCAATTCCAGGTCCCTTAACACTTTACTGGTTTTCGCTTTCCCCAGTTGCTTGCGGAGAATATAGCTCACGTTCGCGAAGGACAACGACGACACGTACAGCGTTACATCGCCGGTATCCGCCAGCGTGAATAACCTGGCCGCCGCCGCGAAGTCTTTCCTTTTCGCCAACAGGTCAATGACGACGTTGGTATCTACAAAAAGCTTTTTCATCGGTACTTCTCCGTTAAGTAATCGGTGTAGTCCGTATCGAGGTCATCGGTATGGGCTTCCGTCAGATCAATCACGCCGATCAACCGACTGACCAGCGGTGAGACCGGCGGTTTCCTCTCCCGCTTATCAGTTCCACTGATGAGTGATGAGAGGTAGTTCTCAATCATGCGCGACAAGCTAACACCATGGTCTTTGGCGTAGATTTTGGCGCTTTCTACCACGGAGGCGTTGAGGCTAAGGGTGAGTTTCTTATCCATTACGGGCTGTTTACGTGTAAAAATACAATTTTCGCACGTATAAGTTCAATCCGTCTGGTGATTAGCCCCGACTCCCCCGCAGTCCGTACCTTAACCCCAACACAAAGCAACCTCCTTCATGCAAAACCTCCTCCGCACCTGCGTCCTCGCCCTCCTATGTTCCTGTGCCCTGAGCGGCCAGCAGTTCAAGGCCCTGCTCGTCACCGAAACCGCCGGCTGGCAGCACGAGAGCACCTTCGACGCCATCCCCGCCGTACGTAAACTCGCCGCCCGCCACGACTTCCGGGTCGACCTCAAACAACGGGCCATGCGGCTCAACGCCGACCAGCTCAAGGGCTACGACGTGCTGATCATGGTCAACACCACCGGCGACGTATTCAACGACGCCGAGCAGGCCCTGATCGAGGCCTTCATCCAGTCCGGTAAAGGCTGGGTCGGCGTCCATGCGGCCTCGGATACGGAATACAAGTGGAAATGGTACACCGACATGGTGGGCCACATGTTCAAGATTCACCCGCACGTGCAAACGGCGATGATCGACGTGCACGACAACGCCTTCCCCGGCCTCAGCACCTGGCCCAAACGGCGGATGTGGACCGATGAGTTCTACGAGTACCTCGACGGAACGCGCAAGGAAAACCTCAACTACCTCATCACGGTCGACGAATCCACCTACAGCACCGAAGCGCAGTGGGGCGATAATAAATCACGCGGCCACGGCGATTTTCACCCCATGGCCTGGTACCACGACTACGACGGCGGCCGCGCTTTTTATACCAATTTCGGCCACGTACCGGCGGTATTCAGCGACGATGCTTTTCTGGAGCACCTGTACGGAGGTATTTTCTGGGCGGCGAAGGGAAAGAAGTAGGAGCTAGGAGCTAGGCGTCAATATCACTAACTCCTAACTCCTAGTTCCTGACTTCTAGCTCCTGGCGCCATTCACGCCATCCCGTTCTTAACCGCGTAGAGCACCAACCCAACGAGGTTTTTGGAGCCTGTTTTCTCCTGCAGACTGCGGCGGTGCCCCTCCACGGTACGGGAGCTGATATACAGCTTTTCGGCGATTTCCTTACTGGTGTGCTCTTGACAGATGAGGGTGAGCACCTGCCGCTCGCGCGCGCTGAGGTTGGGGCCGATAAAGCTGTCCGCCTTGGCTTTGTTGCGGCCGCTTTTCAGTAAGGCCCTGGAGACGTAGTCACGGAAGAAGATGCCCTCTTCGGAAACCCGCTCGATGGCGGTGCGGACCACCTCCGGGTTTTCGTCTTTAAGCAGGAAGCCGTTGGCGCCCAGCTGCATAAGGTGATTGATCAAACGATCGCTGTCGTGCATGGTGAGCATTACCACGCGGGTTTCCTGATCCGTTTCCCGCAGGGTGGTGAGCGTCTCGATGCCGTCCATAATGGGCATTTCGACGTCGAGGATCACCACGTCGACCGGCTCGAAAGCCAGTCGTTCCAGGAATTGCTTGCCGTTATTCGCCTCGAAGACGACCTCGAAGCCCGGGTGGCCTTCCAGGATCATCCGGAGGCCGCCGCGAAACAGCTTCTGGTCATCGACCAAGGCAATGCGTGTGTTTGAAGTAGTCATATCAGTTGTCTTCAGCGTAAAAAAGAACCGTGATTTAAAAGAGGTCTTCGGGTTCGGGTGGGGTAAAAGGGATGTCTATCGTCACCCGCAGGCCATTGCCGGGAGAAGTTTCGGTGACCACCGTTCCGCCAACGAGGATGACCCGGCTCTCGATGTTGCGCAGGCCCAGCCCCCTGGCTTGTCTCGCCTCCAGGTCAAAACCGACGCCGTCGTCCGAAAAAACCATTTCAAAACCCTCTTCAGACCAGTTCGCCACGATGTTAACGACTTCGGCTTTCGCGTGCTTGATCGTATTGTTCAGCAGTTCCTGCACCACGCGGTAGAGGGCAATCTCTCGTTTGGGCGCGAGGCGTTTTTCGGAATTGGCGAAAAATATGATCTCCATTCCGCTCCCGTTGAGGCGGTCGCAGAGGTCTTCGACGGCGGCCTGAAAGCCGAACTTCTCGAGTACCGGCGGCAACAGGTCATGGGTGATGCGGCGGGTGTTGCGGATCATCTCGTCCACGATGCCCAGGCTTTGCTCCTTAATTTGGGACCTGCGGTCAGCCGTCGCTTCGGGCGCGAGCTGGCGCAGGTACAGCCGGGTGGCGGAGAGCAGGCTGCCGATGTCGTCGTGCAGATCGGCGGCGATGCGACGACGTTCCGCTTCCTGCACGTCCACGGCGGCGGTAAGCAACTCGCGCTGGTGGTCGCGCTCGCGGGCGACGCGGCGGGCTTGCTGCTCGGCCAGACGGCGCTGGTAGATCACCACGAAGGCGATCAGCAAACCGGCCAGGAAGAGCATCCCGATGATGCCCCCCACCAGCAGACTGATGACGGAACTTATCGAGGCGGGCGTATCCATAGCGCGACGGTGTACATGAGGTTGAGAAATAAGGTGAGGCCGGAGTGGATGTTGAACACGGCGTGAAAGTCATTGTAAGGAAGTACCGAAGAAAGCAGCCCCAGACTGATGAAAAGCAGGAAGCTTCCGGAAAAGTAAAACACCACGCCGACGGTCAGCCAGAACATCGGGTCGCGATCCAGCCGCCTGACTTCCAATGTCTGCAGCTGTTGATAGAGGTAAGTTGCGGCAAAAGCAAGCGCGGAGAAACTCATCAGCGCAAGGCCGGTCGTATTAATGCTCATCAAACCGTGAATCCCAATGGCCCCCGCCAACATTATAGCGGAAAACAATCCGATCATCGGCCGGCGATGATCCCCACCGAACGCCTGCTTCAGTTGTTGTCGGTAAACGCGCGCCAGCAGGGTGAACTGAACGATAGCGATCAGGCTGAAATAAGGATGGTTGCTGGGTGGATCGAAAAAAGAGTTGGCGAAAGCGGTAGCGTTCCAGACGTTGGCCAGCAGGGACCAGAGCGGGAGCAACCAGACGTCACGTTGTCCGGACGTTAAACTTCGGCGGTACACCAACCCCACCAACACGGGAATCGCGCCACTAAGTATGGAGTTGGAACTGAAGCTTCCGTTCAAAAGGTAAGTGATATCAGTCATCTAGTTTCCTCCTCCTCCGCCTCCGGGGTAAGGCGGCATGGGCTGACTGTAATCATAATAGCTATTCCCGGTTTCATCCGGCAACCCGCTGGATTCGGGACGGATTTTTCCGGAGCCCGTCCCGCCCGTAGACACCAGCGGTTGCAGGGTACTTCCTACCTCCACGACGGGGCGGAAACTGAAAGGATGTTCCCAAACGGCCAATCCATTGCCGAGGTGAACCTGCAAACGGGCGGACTGATTCAGGTCTTTGTAGGGCACACCCGCTTTCGGCGTCTTTTTCAGGAACAGCATTTGCACCAGGTCGAGGTAGATGCTGCGGCTTTCGTCGGTACTGTAGCGGTAGGCGCTGACGCGCTTGCCCAATACTTTGGATACGGCCGTGAAGGGCTCGGCCAGCTGCACTTCGGACAGCTGCATCCAGCTGTACACGAACAGGTAGGCACTTGCGGCGGGGATGGCGTTTTGCTTGCTGTCGGTATATTCGTTCTGGTCGGAATCGGCAATGCTGAACCGGCCGTCCTTATTCCACCGCATCGGCAGGCAGTTGCTGGGTTCGTTTTTACTTTTCGGCTTGGTTTTAGTCGTTTCGTCGATCTCTAACAATAACGTGAAAGCGGGTACTTCCGGGATGACAGCGGCCAGGTAATCGTCTTCCAGGCCCAGGCGAACCACTAAGTTGAACCCGGGTGGGTCAATGCCGAAACGAGCCCAGAGAGTTTCAATGCCTTTCTTACCCAGCTCGAAGGTGACGAGCCGTTCGCTCCACTGTTCCGCTTCATCGTAAGCGGAGAAGAGAGCGGGGATGTTTTCGGGGCGGCAGCGTTGCCAGGTTTCGGCCAGGGCGTTGACTTTACCGACGGTAAGGTATTTCTCTTTTTTATCTAGCATGGGTTAGTTTATACGTGGTGACACCCACCTTGGGCGGGCTTTGAAGTGCAACGGTAAATAAACGACTCCCGGAGGTGGCCGGCGGAGGAGCAACCCCAAAATAGGTATTTCTACCTGGTCCTTTGCGTATTTTTTGCGTTATAACAACATAAATAACGTAGGAACACTTAAAAACCGGTGCCGAATCAAAGTCGGCACCGGTAGCATTCAAGTGTCATCCACATTAAAGTGAATCAGGATTCAGACGCTATTTGGCGACTCCGGCGAGGAGCACTGGCCGCCACTACGCTTTTGTACGGCAATTATCATCCTTTATCACCCGACCTTTGCGTGTTTACGACCACAATGAGCATTTCTATCTACTTCTTTACGTATTTCTACGTCTTTCTTGGGCGGGGTCGCGGGTGCAAGGGAGTGGGGAAAGGGCAATTGTGGGGAACGGCGGATGTTGGTCAACCCTACCCTCCCCCGGCTGTTCTCCGTGCAAATCCTCCCCAAACGCCATGCGCCAAATCGCTTTCCTCCTGACCGTTCTGGTCGCCGTTCTGATCTCCGCCTGTAGCCCCAAAACAACGGCGGGCGCAACGAAGGGTGCCTCCGCCACTTCCGTTGTACCCGCGCCCGCGCCCCAAAAATCGTACGCCCCGACCGCCAGCGACACCTCATTGTTGTGGCGGCTCTCCGGCCCCGGCGTAAACGGCGAAAGTTTTCTCTTCGGCACCATCCACCTCATTCCCGAAGAAGACTATTTCACCCCCAAAGGCCTCGTTGCCGCCCTCAATGATGCCGATGAAGTGATCTTCGAGATCGACCCGCGCAACATGCAGGACCCCATGGCGATCATGGGCCTGATGAGCAAGATCAATATGCGCGGCGACACCAGCCTCGCTGACCTGCTACCCGCCGACCGCTACGCCGAAATCGAAGCCTACTTCGGTAAAATGGGCCTGCCGTTCTTCCTCTTCAAGAAGATGAAGCCGCTCTTCCTCTCCGCCATGGTGGGGCAGGACATGCAGGCGATGCAGCAGGGCGGCGGTATCGGCACGGGCGGTTCGAAGAGCTACGAACTCGAAATGACCAAACTCGCCGAAGCCGCCGGCAAAGAGATCGGCGGCCTGGAAACCATGGAATTTCAACTCAGCCTCTTCGATTCCATTCCCTACCGCGGCCAGGCCCAAATGCTCTACGACGCCGTCAAGGCCGACGAAGCCGGGGAGAGCGATGCCGCCGGCGAAATGGGCCGCCTCGTCGATATGTACAAGCGCAAGGCCGTCGCTGAAATGGCCCGGACCATCTCCGAAGAATCCGCCGGCGTCGCCAACTTCGAAGAGCTGTTGCTCACCAAACGCAACCTCAACTGGGTACCGCTGATCAAGGGCAAGATCGCCGGCTCGCCCAAGCTCATCGCCGTCGGTGCCGGGCACTTGGGTGGGGAGAAAGGCGTGATCGCGCTGTTGCGGAAGGAAGGGTTTATGGTGGAGCCGGTTTACTAGACCGTCAGAAGTTAGTTTGTTAGACCTTTAGACGAACTAACGCGCCTGTTCCATCCTCGTAAAGACAAATGGGAGACCCACTTTATATGGGATGGAACAATAATCCTTGGTTTGACGGATATTGGCTTGGCAACTATTCAACTGTTAAAAATGAATAGCGTTAACCGGCTGATTGAACGTCAACGGATAATGTAAAACAAGCTTAGAAACACTTGTGCATTTGGGTCGAAACGCGCTCCGCGCATAAGCGGTGACGGCACTTTCCGAGTGCGTTGATGGTGCTCGCGCGCGGATTGCACTCGTTACGATCTCGTCTTCCGTATCTCCGGTTTAAGCCAGATAGATAAGTATAATGCACCAAAAGCCTATCCAGCCGGCTAATGCCGGGGATATAATCCGCCACTCGCACGCGGAGCGTGCTTCGACCGGGCGTAAACTACTCCCAGATCACCCCCACCCCACTCTCGATCCAATCCAGCATCCGGTCTTTATACGCCTGGTGCACTTTCGAGCGCTTGATCTTCAGCGTCGGCGTCATCAGGTTGTTTTCCACCGTGAACGGCTCTTTGGCCACTACGATGGCGGCCACTTTCTTGTAGCTGGCCAGTTTTTCGTTGATCGTTTTGAGCTGAAATTCCAGCGCGCCGGCCACCGTGTCCTTCGGTTTTCCCAGCCCGATTTCGGAAAGCGAAACCAGCAGCATCGGCTGCGGCATGCCGAGGCCGAGAAGGCACATCTGCTCGACGTCGTCGTTGCCGATGAACTTGTCCTCTATTTCGGTCGGGACGATGAATTTGGCCTTCGCCGTCTTAAAGGTATCCTTCACCCGCCCGGTCAGGTAGAGGTAGCCGTCTTCGTCGATGCGGCCCTGGTCGCCGGTGTGCAGCCAGCCGTCGGCGTCGATCGTTTCGGCGGTTTTATCGGGGCTGTTGTAGTAGCCGGACATGGTGTACGGCGAGCGGGTGAGCACCTCTTCCGTTTCCGGGTCGATCTTGTGCTCGGTGCCGTTCTGCGGGCGGCCGACGGAGCCGGGCCTTTTCTCGGCGGCGGTGATCATATGGCTCGTCGCGCCGTTCTCCGTCATGCCGTAAGCCTCGGAGATCGGAATGCCGATGCGGCCGAACCACTCCTTGGTTTCGGTCGGGATCGGCGCGGCGCCGGAGACGTTGCAGCGGCTCTTGTCCAGCCCCAGCCCCGCGCGGATCTTGCGCTTGACGAGCATGGAGACGACGGGGATTTTCAGCAGCTTGTTCAACTTTTCGGCGGGCATTTTGGAAAGTACGCCCAAGCGGAGTTTCGTCCAGATGCGCGGTACGGCGAAGAAGAAAGTCGGCCGCGCGTCCTGCAGGTTAGCGGCGAAGCGGGCGATGGATTCGGTGAAGAATATCTCTCCGCCGTGCGTCAGGCACATCGTTTCGATCACGCCGCGCTCGGCCACGTGGTTGAGCGGCAGGAAGCTGAAAAAACGGTTGCCGCCTTTGTAGTCGAGCTGGAGGGGGTTGGGGTCCCACAACTTGTCCATCAGTTCGATCAGGGCCTGGTTGGTGAGCACGACGCCCTTCGGGGTGCCGGTGGTGCCGGAGGTGAAGATGATCGTCCAGATACCCGCCGGGTCGGGCAGTGGGCTGTCCTCGATGGGCTCGAACTCGGCGAGGATGTCGCGCCAAGCCTTGCCGCGCATGATGTCCGAATTGCCCTCGTAGTGGGGAAAATGGATCATGGGCAGGTCTTCGGGCACGCCCTTTCGCATATCGTCCCACACCTCCATTTTACCGGCGATGAGCAGGTCGACGTCGCCCAGCTTGATCACTTCGGCGATCTGGTCGCCCGTCAGCGTAGCGAAAAACGGTACGCTCACGTGCCCGGCCATCATGATGGCCAGATCGGCAATGACCCACTCGCGGCAGTTCTTACTGACCAGGCCGATGTGGCTGCCGGGTTTCATCTCCAGGCTGCGCAGGTAAGCGGCGACTTTACGCGCCATTTGGCCCACTTCGCCCCAGCTGTACGTTTCCCACCGTTCGCCGAACGGCTGGTGCAAAAACGGCAATTTGGGGTGCTTCTTTTCGCGGTCGTAGAAGGATTCAAGGGTTGTTTTGCTGTACATGATGTCGACTTTGGCGGGAAGATAGGTTTTTTAGTCAGGAGTCCGTGACAAGCACCTGACTTCTGACGGACGGACTCCTGACCAATAAGGGCGGGGTCGCGGGATGCGGGGGAATGGGAAAGAACGTGGCTTTTCAACTTCCGTTGCACCCGCGGCCCCGCCCAACTAAGGTTAACCTAAGGTTGAAGCACATTGCGCCGAGTTTACAGCAAGCATGATAACTCGGCGCAAAGCGCCTCGACCTTTAACAAGCTCTTAGTTATCAAACTGAGCGGTGATTTGACGATGAGACGTAACTTGCCCACAACCACCAGCCACGTCTTCCGCCATGACCTCCTCCCTCCACCACCACGTCGCTACCCTCACCTTCGCCGCTCCCGAGCGCGCCAACGCCCTCGACGAAGCCGCCTGGGAAGCCATGCGCGCCGCCTTCGAAGCCGCCGATGCCGACCCGGACGTACACGTCGTCATCCTCACGGGCGAGGGCCGGCACTTTTGCGCGGGGATGGACCTGGCCGTGCTCGGCAGCCTGCAGGCCCGCGCCGCTGGTAGCCCCGAGGAAACGAAGCAGCAATTGATCGCTTTCATCGAAAAAATACAGGACACCATCACGGCCATCGAGCGGTGCCGCAAGCCCGTCCTCGCCGCCATCCACGGCGGCTGCATCGGCGGCGGGGTCGACATCGTTACGGCCTGCGACATGCGCTACTGTACCGAGGATGCCTACTTCACGGTCAAAGAGATCGACTTCGGCATCGTGGCGGATATCGGGACGCTGCAGCGGCTGCCGCACATCCTGCAACCCGGCCTGGTGGCGGAACTGGCGTTTACCGGCCGGAAGATGCACGGCCCCGAGGCCCTCTCCGCCGGCCTCGTCAACCGCACCTTCACCGACCGCGACGCGCTGCTGGCCGGCGTCGGGGATATCGCCGCGCTTATCGCTTCCAAACCGACGAAGGTGGTGCAAGGGATCAAGGAAAACCTGCTGTTCAAACGGGAGCACGGGACGGGAGAGAGCTTGGGGTTTGTGGCCAGGTATTCGGCGGGGTTGTTGTTGGGGTGAGGGCACGTTTTGATATGCGATATGCGATATGCGATATGCGATTGGGCTACCGCACCTCACCACCCGCGACCTTCCGTGGTAGAAGGTACCCAGCCCCGGTCGCTTACGTCCGGCACCTCAAGGCAATCGGGTCCGGAGCCCCTCAACCATCACTCAAATCACCAACGCCACCCCCACAAAACCCCGCTTCTCCGCCCCGCAAGTCGCACACGCATAGTCCCCCGCCAACGTTTCGAAGGGGGTGCCAGCGACCACCCTGGCCGTCTCATCGCCGTAAGCCGGGTCGTAGACCGAACCACACCCCCCACACTGATAAAACGTCACCGTCTCCGGCGCCTCCTCCCGCTCCCGCGCCTCGACGATCTCGTCCGTGCGCTCGTTGAGGCGCTCGAAGTAGAGGCGGCTGAGTTCCAGCATCAGCTCGACCAGTTCGGCCTTGTCGACCTGCCGGGCGTACTCGACGTAGTGGCGGGTGTTGGGATCGAAGTTGCGGGCGTACCGCAGGTTGTAGGTAGGCCGTACGGCGAAGCCATCGACCATCGCCACCGACTGCTCCCGCTCGATCACGATGCTGGTGAAGGGCCGCGCGTAGTTGGCCGCGATGCCGAAGGTCAGCCCGTACGTACTGATGTCCCGCCGGTCGAACTCGCGAACGAGGTAGCGTTTCAGTTCCAGCGCATCCGCGTCGGCGACGGGGAGGTGCCAGTTCAGTTCCAGGCTGCTGTGCCGGGCGTTGATGCCGAAGCGGCCGAGCAGCTGCTCCCACTCGATCCGCCGCCCGTCGGGGATGCCGTTGATGATGAACGACTTCCAGGAGGTGATGCAGATCTTGCCGATACGGTGCGCCATGCACAGCTCGCAGGTCGCCGCCAGGAAGTCGAGGTCGTACCAGTTGTTGCGCCAGTAGAGGCCGAGCCAGTAGTGCGCCGCGTCGAGCCGGTTCATCCCCTCGTAGTACGGAAAGGGGTAGAACGGGATGGAGAGATCGCGGTCGATGCTTTGCAGGTTGAGGTCCTGCCCGGCGTTGGCCAGGGTGACGAAATCGGGCATATTGTCGACCCCGGTTTCACCGTCGACCGCGCCGGCGAGGTTGACGATGTCCCAGGTGTGCACGAGGGCGGGAAAGACCTCCATCTCCGTCCAGCCGGGCAGGCGGACGTAGAGGTACCAGAAGTCCTCCTTCGCCGAAGCGATGAAATTGAGGTGGCCGGTGAACAGTGGCGTCAATCGCTGCCGCGGGTCGGTGATGTTGATCTCGAATTCCGGCTCCGTGCCGAACTGCTCCAGCACGTAGAGGTAGGTCGCGCTCGTCAGCCAGGGCGTCCGGGTATAGATATCGGCCGCCACGTAGCTGCAAACGATGTTAGACGTTTTGCTCGCGCTGATCTCTTCCAGTCGCAGCTTGGGGAAGCGGGCCATCACCTCCCCGCCCGGTGGCGCGCAGTGAAAGAGAATGTCTTGCCGCGAGCCGAAGTGGAAACCGTCCTGCCCCAACCCGCGCGCCAATTCGATGATCCGCAACAACTCGCCCGGCGACAGGATGCCGCCGCGAACGGAGAGGCGGTAGAGGGATTTTTTGGTGGGGTTATTCATCGTTGATTGATCGTGAGTAAATACTGGTGGTCATTGGACTTAAAGCTTGTCGGGGAGTGCTAATGATTACGCGCTCCGCATTTCGAGTTACACCTCCGAGGAGCTTTCCATCCTCTCCGCTTCGCTACGAGGCTGAAAAGACGCCTCGGAGGTGAACTCGAAATGCTACCGATACAGCGAGGCTTTTTTGTTTTCTCCTCCGAGGTGTCTTCCGGCCTGACGCAGTCGGCCGGAAGCTCCTCGGAGGCGTAAAACAAAAAAGCCGGGGTCGGTCGAATCTTATAAATCATGACACCAAACTTTCCTCCAGAATCGCCCGCACCTCCGGCTTACAACTCCCGCAGCCCAGTCCCGCGCCGGTCTGCGTACACAGCTGCTTGAAATCGTCGCAACCGGCGGTAATCGCTTTGGTCAGGTTCCCCACGCCGGTGTTGTTGCAGCTGCAAACGACGCGGCCCAGCAGCGGCTCCTTCACCTCGCCGGAGCGGAGCAGTTCGCCGCGTTTTTCGGACAGCTCGATGCGGTCTTCGATCAGGGCGCGGAACTCGGCGAACTCGTTTTTGTCGCCCAGCAGGATGGCCCCGACGAGTCGGTCCTGGTGGATAATACACTTTTTGTAATAGCGCTGGGAGATGTCGCGGAAGACGATCTCCTCGTAAGCAGGGTCGTCTTTCGGGTAGCTCACCTCGCCTATGCTGCACAGGTCAAGGTCCTCGAACTTGAGGATGTTCATCAGCACCGAGCCGTGATAGGTCGCGCTCAAATCACCGGCCAGGTAGCTGGCGAGCACGTCGGCCTGCTGCTCGGCGGCGGCGGTGATGCCGAAACGGCGGCCGCGCCATTCGGCCACTTCCCCGATGGCGGAGACGGCGGGGTCGCGGGTACAAAGGCGATCGTCGACGGTAATGCCGCGGGCGCACTCCAGGCCGGCGGCGCGCGCCAGTTCCAGGTTCGGCCGCGTGCCGATGGCGTAGACGATGGCGTCGCACTCGATCTGCTTGCCGCTCTTGAAGGTCACCAGCAGGTCTTGCCCGCCGTCGTGCTCAAAGACGGTGTCGACCTCGTTGCGGAAGTAGGTCTGGATACCGCGCTCGGTCACGTCTTCGGCCAGCAGTTGGGAAGCCGTCGCGTCGAGCTGCCGTTCCATCAGGCGGTTGCTGCGCTGCACGATGGTGATGCGCACGCCGATCTCGCGCAGGGCGGCGGCGAGTTCGAGGCCCAGCAGGCCACCGCCGACCACCAGCACGTGCCGGTCGGCCAGTCCCCCACCCTTTCCTTTCAGATAGTTGCGCAGCGCGTCGGCGTCGCTGCGCCGGCGCATCGTGAACACGCCGGGCAGGTGGACCGGCACGTCGCGCGGAACGAAGGAACGGCTGCCGGTGGCGATCACCAGCCGGTCATAGGGGTAAGTTTCACCGTGCTCATCGGTAACTTGTTTCGTTTCCCGGTCGATGGCCGTGATGCCGCGGCCTTCCCGCAGCGTGATGTCGAACCGGCGGCGATCGCCGGCCTTCATCTTTTCCAGTTGCTCCCACTTCAGGTGTTCGCTGACGTATTCGGGCAGCAAAACGCGGTTGTAAAAGGCGTCCGGCTCCTTGGAAAATACGGTGATCGCGTCGCTTTTATTGAGCGTCCGGTAGCTGGCGACGAAGCGGTAGGCCGCCGCGCCCGCACCGATGACGACGATGCGCTCGGTCGGCTTTTCGTAAGGCAGCACGTTGACGTAGGTGAATTTGAAATTCGGCTGTTTGCTCATCGGGTCGATCTGGTCGTCAGTCAGGTTGTTGGCCCGCGTCAGGTCGGAGTCGAGCGTTTTACCCCAGTGCATCGGCAAAAAAACGACGCCTTCGCGGATGGACGGCGTAATCTTGACGCGCACCCGCACTTTGCCGTAACCCGAAGTGACGACGGCGAGCTGGCCGTCGCCCAGCTCCTGCTCGAAGGCGGTGACGGGGTGAATTTCCAGGAACGGCACGTCGATGTGGCGGCGTAAGCGGGCCACCTTACCGGTCCGCGTCATCGTGTGCCACTGGTCGCGGATGCGGCCGGTGGTGAGAATGAAAGGCATTCCGGCGGGGGCTTCCGGCAACCCCTTACGGTGGGAAACCGTGGACAGGAAACGGGCGCGACCGCTCGGCGTGTAGAATTTATGGTCGGTGAACAGTCGCGGCGTGCCCGGGTGGTTGTCGTGCGGTACGGGCCACTGAAAGGTCCCTTCGCGGCGCAGGCGGTCGTGGCTCAGGCCGCTCACGTCGATGTTCGTCCCGGCGGTCAGCCGCGCGTATTCGGCGTAGACCTCGCTCGCGTCGCGGAAATCGAAACCGGGGTAGCCCATGCGGCGGGCGAAATCGCAGAGGATGTCCGCGTCGGGGCGGGCCGTTCCGGGCGGGGCGACGAGGGGGCTGAGCAGGCTGACGCGGCGGTCGGCGTTCGTCATCGTGCCCGTTTTTTCGAGCCAGCCGGCGGCGGGCAGCACGAGGTCGGCGTGTTCGAGGGTTTCGCTGCGGTTACTGATGTCTTGAACGACGACGAATTTTGCCTTGGCGAGGGCGCGGGATGCAAAGGTGGCGTTGGGGAGGCTCACCGCCGGGTTCGTACAGATGATCCAGATCGCCTTTAGCTTGCCGCTGTCGAGGGCCTCGAACATCCTTGTCGCCGTCAGCCCCGGTTCCGCCGGCAGGTCATCTACGCCCCAGAAGTCGGCCACCTCCGCCCGGTGTTCGGGGTTGGCGAGCACGCGGTGGGCGGCGAGCAGGTTGGCCATGCCGCCGACTTCCCGGCCGCCCATCGCGTTGGGCTGCCCCGTCAGACTGAACGGGCCCGCGCCGGGCCGGCCGATCTGCCCGGTCAGTAAGTGCAGGTTGATCAGCGCGCCGTTCTTCTCCACGCCCACCTTGCTCTGGTTGAGGCCCATGGCCCACATCGTCATGAACGCCCGCGCGTCGCCGATGTATTCCGCCGCCAGCCTGATGTCAGCCGGCGAAACACCGCAGGTTTTCGCCGCCCGCCGCGGGTTGATCTCCTTAAGAATGCGCAGGTAGTTCTCCCCCGCTTCCGTATGGTTACGGATGAAGTCGCGGTCGATCGCCCCGGTATCCAGCAGTCGCCGGGCGATGGCGTGGTTAAGGAGGACGTCGGTACCGGGAATCAACTGAAGATGCAGATCGGCGATCGCGCAGGTATCCGTCTTGCGCGGGTCGGCAACGATGATCTTCATGTCCGGGTTGGCCGCTTTGGCCGCTTCCACCCGCCGCCAGATGATGGGATGGCACCAGGCCGGGTTGGCGCCGGAGACGAAGAGGCAGTCGGTGTGCTCGATGTCCTCGTAGCTGACCGGCACCGCGTCTTCCCCCAGCATCTTTACGTAGGCCACCACGGCCGAAGACATGCAAAGCCGGGAGTTGGTATCCACGTTGTTGGTGCCCACGAAGCCCTTGGCCAATTTATTGACCAGGTAATACTCCTCGGTCAGGCACTGCCCGGATACGTAGAAGCCGACACTATCCGGCCCGTAGCGGTCGATGATGGAGCCGAAGACCTTCGCCGCCCGGTCCATCGCCTGGTCCCAACTGACCTCGCGCAGCGGGTGGTTTTTGTGCAGCCGCATTTGGGGGGCGAGCAGGCGGTCGGTCTGGTCCTGCACCACGTAGTTCAGGTTGCGGCCCTTGGAGCAGAGCTTGCCCTCGTTGGCCGGGTGGTCGGGGTCGCCCTCCACCGTGAGGCGGCCGCGCCCGTCTTTGGAAGCGATGATGCCGCAGCCTACGCCGCAGTAGGAACAGGTGGTTTTGGTGGAGGTGGTGCGCATTGTTGGCGGGTGGTTGGGGAAGTCGTCTGACGAATTCTTTTTTCTTTCCCGGCTACCGCGAAGCTGGTAGTCGGGAAAGAAAAAAGTTCGTCCGACGACTCGTGTACGAACTTAAGCAATCCCTACACCACGCAAGTCGTCGGACGAACTTTTTTAGCGATGGAATGCCGTCTGCGCGGCATCCCATCGCTAAAAAAGAGTTCGTCAGACGACCGCTAAGACGGAGGCACCGCGACACCACAAAGCTACGTAAATATCCGTAAACCCAGCTTAAATACTTAATTTCAGAAGCGTATTTTTAAGCTCAAACGCTAGTAAACACGTAGAAAAGAGGCTAGAATACTTAATTTTTTATCCAAAAGCTACGTATTTACGATTGAACTACTTAGTTTTGCACCAGTCGATTGCTTTATACACCAACTGATTTTAATCGCCTCACCACTTTCACTCACTATCATTCAGCAATTGTTATGACTACCAGATCACTATTTGCGCTTCCGTTTCTCGTGTTGGCGACGGCCCTTCCGGTTAGCCTGAGCGCGCAATTCAAGTTTACGGCGGAGGTTCGCCCCCGGACGGAGTTTCGCAACGGTTTCAAGACGCCGACCTCCGAGGGCTTCGACCCCGCCTTTTTCACCGAGCAGCGCAGCCGCCTGTACTTCGATTATAAGGAAGAGAAATTCACCTTCCGCCTGGCGATGCAGGACGTACGCCTGTGGGGCGAGGTGCCGCAGATCTTCAAGGAGGACGTGGGCAGTTCGTTTTTGAGCGAAGGATGGGGGCGTTACTTCGTCACCGATAAATTCAGCATCAAGGCCGGCCGGCAGATCATCAGCTACGATAACCAGCGCTTCTTCGGTGGCCTGGAGTGGGCGCAGCAGGGGCGGCGGCACGATGCGCTGCTTTTCATGCGCGAAGACGTTAAGGCGGGTACCAGGCTCCACGTAGGCCTGGCCTTCAACGCGGATGATGACCGGCCGGAATTTGCCTACCTCCAGGCTCCCGGTGCTAACTTCTACACCACCGGCGGCAGCTACAAAGCCTTGCAGTACCTCTGGTACCACAAGGACTTCGACGAGAAAAAAGGCGGACTCTCCGTGCTTATCAACAACGCGACCCTGCAGAACCCCGACACGACGGTTTCCAACAAGCAGACACTGGGACTGATCGGTAACTACATGGTCGGCAAGGTTAAGCTGGCGGCGGACGTGTATTACCAAACCGGCAAGATCGGCGAGCGGAAAGTCAACGCGCTGCTCGGTGGTCTGAATGCCACTTTCGCCACCAAGGCTACGCCGGTCACGGTCGGCTTCGAGTACATCTCCGGAAAGGACGACGACGACACGAGCACCGACATCACCAACTTTAGCCCGGACTACGGCACCAACCACGCTTTCAACGGCCTGATGGATTACTTCTTCGTCGGCCCCGCCAACGGTAACGTGGGCGTGCTCGATCTGTACTTCAAAACGAAGTGGAAGGTGGGTAAGGGCGCACTGCTCTTCCACGGTCACGAGTTCCTGACCGGCTCGAAGCAGCTGAACGCGGAAGGCGGGCAGCTGGGCTCCGCCATGGGTTTTGAGGCGGACTTCGTCTACGTACGCAAACTCGCGCCCGCCGTTACCTGGCACCTCGGCGTTTCCGGCCTCCTGGGTACGGATACGCTGCTGGAGCTGCGGCCCGGCAACCAGAAATTCAACACCTGGGCGTGGTCCATGGTGACGTTTAAACCGGTGCTTTTCAAGTCTGACGAAGAGAAGAAAAAAAAGAAGAAGTAAGAGCTTATCGGGGAATTTGCTTCCGACCCGCGAACGGCCATTTCCAGCCTGCTCTTCGTCCAGAAAATGAACAAATAACCCGTTATGTGTCCATTTTCTGACCTCGATCAGACTGACCACGAAGTAGCAGCGCAGCTAAAATGACTCGTTCTCGGTCAGGAACCAAATTCCCCAACAAGCTCTAAGCCCCGTGATTTTACACCTCCAAGGGACTTTTGGCCGACTTCGTCAGGCCAAAAGATACCTCGGAGGAGAAAACCACTTATACCCCACCCCTCAAAAAACAACCATGACCAAGCTATATAACCTCCTCCCCGCCCTCGCACTTTGGCTGACGCTGTTCAGCTGCGGTGGCGATGCGCCATCCACCTCCTCCGCACCTTCCGCCGCACCCGCGTCCTCCGCCCTGATCGAGAAGCCGCAGCTGACCTTTGGTTTCATCAAGCTGACCGATATGGCGCCGCTGGCCATCGCCAAAGAGCTCGGTTATTTTGAAGACGAAGGTCTTTACGTAAGCGTTGAAGCCCAGTCTAACTGGAAGAACATTCTTGATCGCGTCATCGACGGGCAGCTCGACGGCAGTCATATGCTGGCGGGCCAACCCATCGCCGCCGGCGCCGGTTTCGGCCGTCAGGCGCAGCTGATCACCCCCTTCAGCATGGACCTGAACGGCAACGGCATCACGGTTTCCAACGACGTTTGGGACAAAATGAAGCCCAACGTACCAAAAGACCCCGACGGCAAACCCGTCCACCCCATCAGCGCCGAAGCCCTCAAGCCGGTGATCGAGTCTTACGCCGCCGAGGGAAAGGCTTTTAAAATGGGCATGGTTTTCCCCGTTTCCACCCACAACTACGAGATACGCTACTGGCTCGCCGCCGCCGGTGTCAACCCCGGTATGTACACGGCCGAAAATATTCAGGGCCAGGTCGACGCCGAAGTACTCCTGAGCGTAACGCCGCCGCCGCAAATGCCCGCCACCCTCGAAGCCGGCACCATCTACGGTTACTGCGTAGGCGAGCCCTGGAACCAGCAAGCGGTCTTCAAAGGCATCGGCGTTCCCGTTACGACGAACAGCGACATCTGGAAAAACAACCCCGAGAAAGTGTTCGTGATGCGCAAGGATTTTGCCGAGAAGTACCCCAACACCGCCAAGGCGATCACCAAAGCCCTGATCCGCGCCGGCAAATGGCTCGACGAGCCGGGTAACCGCCCCGCCGCCGTCGGCATCCTCGCCAGGGGCGAGTACGTCGGTGCGGATTCCATCGTCCTCGCCAATTCCATGACCGGCACCTTCGAGTTCGAGAAAGGCGACAAGCGACCGATGGAAGACTTCAACGTTTTCTACCGCTACAACGCCACCTACCCCTTCTATTCCGACGGTATCTGGTTCCTGACGCAGATGCGCCGCTGGGGCCAGATTCCCGAGCCGAAGGCCGCCGAATGGTACGCCGAGACGATCAAGGACATCTACCGCCCCGACCTTTGGCGCGCCGCCGCCGAAGACCTCGTGGCCGAAGGCAAAATTCCCGCCTCCGACGTGCCGGACACCGACGGCTACAAGCCCCCCACCAGCGATTTCATCGACGGCAAAACCTACGATGGAAAAGATCCGATCGCCTACATCAACAGCTTTACGATCGGGAATAAGGAAGCGAAAAAGTAGTCCCGTGGTCTTGTGGCCGGTAGAAACGACGGCCATCCGCCTGATTTCTACCGGGCTACGAGACCAAAGCATCAACAGACCAACAGACCAACAGACCAACAGACCAATAGACCAATAGACCAATAGACCAATAGACCAATAGTCCAACAGACCAATAGTCCAATAGTCCAACAGCCTAAAATGCCAATTCATAAATCGTCCGGCTCCCGTACGCCTCCCCCGGCCGCGTCACCGCATTCGTCACCCCCTTCAGGTTCGGCCCGTTGGGGAAGCGGCTGGCCTCGAAGCAAAACGCCCGGTAACGACCGAATTGGTCGCCGTTCTCCCGCCGCAGCTCATCGGAGGTGAAGTAGCCGGTGTAAAAGAGCGCGCCCGGCTCGGTCGTCTTGACCGTCAGGGCCACGCCGCCGTCGGGGTGCTCGAAGCGGGCGACCTCCCGCGCCGTCTGGCTCGGCCCGTCGAAGCGGTAGTAGGTCTCGAAGCCCGTCTCCGTCTGGTCCAGCCGGTCGCCGAGGCGGGTGGGGGAGCGCAGGTCGGTGAAGTGCCCTTCCACGCTCGTCTCCTCGCCCACGGGCACGTTGGTGCCGTCGGGTTGCAAAAAGGCGTCGGCGTCGATTCGCGCCCGGTGGTTATGAATGGTTTCCGTAAAGCCGGACAGGTTAAAGTAGGCGTGGTTGGTCATCGACAGCGGCGTAGCCTTATCCGTCGTACCCGCGTAGTCCATCACCAATTCGTTGTCATCCGTCAGCGTGTAGGTCACGCTCACGTCCAGGTTGCCGGGGTAGCCGCCGTCGCCGTCCGGGCTGCGGAGGCTGAACCGCACGGCGTTGTCGCCCTTCTTTTCCGCTTTCCATACCCGTTTGTCGAGCGCATCCACGCCGCCGTGCAGGTGGTTCGAGCCGTCGTTGACGTCCACCGTATAGTCCTGCCCGTCGATGCTGAACTTGCCGTCCTTGATCCGGCTCGCGTAGCGGCCCACCGTGCAGCCGAAATAGGGCGCGTTACTGGTATACGACTCGCTAAAATACCCGTCGAGGGAATCGAAACCGGCCACGATCTCCCGCCGCCCGCCGCTACCGTCCGGTAGGCTGATGGAGGTGACGGCCGCTCCGTAGTCGGAAAGCTTCACCTCCATCCCGTCGGCGTTGCGCAGGGTGTGAAGGTGGACGGTCTGGCCCTTGAAGGTGCCGAAGGTGGTGGTTTGCATGATGATGTTTTTCGTGGGGGAACTGCCCGCTAATTTGTGCGCTCCAAGGTATACGGCGACCCCGGCGCGTGATAACACCCATTCGTATAAGGGTGCCACAAATGGGTGGGGTGGGTGGCGGTCAGTTTTTTTCAAGAGTATAAGTCCGTGGTCGGTCGTCTGACGAATTCTTTTTCATCCAAAACCGCGTAGTTGGTTTTGGATGAAAAAGTTCGTCCGACGACTCGCGTTGCGAAAACTGCTCGCTCTTGGTCAGGAAACGGAACACCCTACTTTAAGTCGTCGGACGAACTTCTTGAAAGACCGAACTGCGTAGCAGTTCGGTCTTTCAAGAAGTTCGTCCGACGACTGTCAACCGGATTGAACGATTCCACATTGTTTTTCTCAATCCCCAACGCGTACCACCATCTCCACCAACCCCTCTCCACTCACCGTCAACGTCCCTTCCCCGCGCACGATCGCCAGTGCCTTCCCCTTGCCCGTCTTCACCTTCCCACCCTGGAAGGCGGATGTATTGTCCGGCATGCCGTTGTCCACGCCCAGTAACTCGCCCGGGCCGTCGAAGGAGAAGCTCAGTCGGCGATCGTCGTAGCGAACGGGGTTTTTATCCCCGTCCACCAGGTCGAATTCTACGTGCGTGATGCCGCCTTCGCCCGACAGGGTGGTCGCTTCCAGACTTGCGGGCGCGCTGGCGGTTGCTAACCGGTGGAGGCCGGCTCCGGCCTGTGGCTTAACGTTCAGTTTCAGCTCCCCCGCCGCAAAGGGGACCGCCCATTTATAAATGCGGTCGGGGAAATCCGCCAGCCGCTTTGTGCCCAGGCTTTCGCCGTTCAGCGTAAGTTCGAGTTCGGGGAGGTTGGAGATGGCTTCGACGATGACCGTTTCGCCCGGTTCGTAGTTCCAGTGGCTGTTCACGTCGTGCCAGGTCCACAGCGCGCGTTCCCATGCGCCGGGCTTTTTTTCCACTACCTCACCGTCGTCGTTGACGCGGAAGATGCTCTTTTCGGCCGTCTGGGTGTACAGCGCGGCCGTCGTCTCGTCGCTCCACAGGCTCCGCATCATATAGTAACTCGGTTTGGGGAAGCCGGCCATATTGAGCAGCCCGGAGGTGGTGTGCGTCTTCGGCCAGCCGCCGTTACTTTCGCCGAGGTAGTCGACGCCCGTCCAGAGGAAGGTGCCGCTGATCCAGGGGCGCTCTTCGATGGCTTTCCACTCGTGCCACTGCGCCAGATTCTCGGTTCCCATTACGGGCAGATCGGGGTAGTTCTTGTGGGCGTAGTCGTACATGATGCGCCGGTAGCTGAAACCGATGATGTCCAGCGCATCGGCGTAGCCCGATTCGTAACTGGCTGAAGGCAGGATGCAGTTGGCAATTACCGGGCGGGTGGTGTCCACGTCCCGCGTCCAGTCCGCCAGCTTTTGCGCCGTTTCGCCGATCTGGTACTCGGTGCGGGGCAGGGATTGCTGTAGTTCCTTGATCTTCGCCGTACCGTAGGGCGGCTCGTTCCAGAAGTAGTTGCCGTTAGCGTCGGCACCGAAGAAGCCGGTCGTTTCTTTCTGCCGCGGGTAGGTCCATTCGATCTCGTTGCCTATGCTCCACTGGATGATGCTCGGGTGGTTGCGGTGGCTCAGCACGGTGTTCTTCAGATCTGTTTCGGCCCACTCCTGGAAGTGCTCGTGGTGACCGCGCGTGATGTAGTCGGTGCTGGTGGATTCGCCCATGTTCTTGCGCTTGTCCTTGGGGTAATCCCACTCGTCGTAGAATTCGTCCTGCACCAGGAAGCCCATTTCGTCGCAGAGATCGAGAAACTCCTGACTCGCCGGGTTATGAGCGGAGCGGATGGCGTTACAGCCCCCGTCCTTCAGGGTTTGCAGTCGCCTGCGCCAGACGGCTTTCGGTACGGCCGCGCCCACCAGGCCGGCGGCGTGGTGCAGGCAAACGCCTTTGATCTTGCGGTTCTTTCCGTTGAGGAAAAAACCCTCGGCCGGGTCGAAGCGGAAGGACCGGATGCCGAAGGGCGTGCGGTATTCCTGGGTCGTTCCCTCCTCCGTCTCCACGCGGGAAACGACGGTGTACAGGGTGGGGGAGTCGACGTCCCACAGCTCCGGGGCGGCGACGTTGATGGTTTGCACCACTTCCTCATTGGGCGCGGCCGCGGGATGCAAGGGGGAGGTTTCAGAAGCGATGGTTCGACCGTCGGGACCGAGGATCTCCGAAACCAGCCTGGCATCCGGCGTCCCCGCCCCGATGTGCTTTATCGTCGTCTGTACCCTGACCGTCGCGCCCGTTTCCGTCGCTTCCGGCGTCGTGACGAACGTGCCCCAGACCGGGATGTGCGTGGCCGGTACGGCGTGCAGTTCCACGTCACGGTAAATGCCGGAGCCCGTATACCAGCGCGAATCGGCGTAGCGGGTCCGGTCCACTTCCACCAGCATTTCGTTGGCCTCGCCAGCCGGGTTCAGGTGCTCGGTCAGCTCGTAGTAGTACGGCGCGTAGCCGAACGGGTGAGTGCCCAGTTTATGGCCGTTCAAGCTCACCGTCGCGTTGTTGTACACCCCGTCGAACAGCACGTAGGTCGCCGCCGTGCCCGGGCTTGCGAAGGTCTTGCGGTATTTACCCATGCCGCCCAACAGGTAGCCCGTCGCCCCTTCACCCTTGATCGAATCGAATGGAAACTCGACGCTCCAGTCGTGCGGCAGCGTCACGTCGCGCCACGCCCCGTCGTCGAGCGCAAACTGCCACCCATCGTTGAAGTCGAAAGTCGTAATTGTCGATTCCTCAGCGGTTTGCGGCGGTTCGTCGCAGGCGGTGAGCAGACAGGTAAGGATGACGGCCAGGTAGAATGTGGTTTTCAAAGCGGTGTGTTTTGGTGGCCAATATACGGACGGGTACCGGATGCCCGGATGTCCGTTCCGGGCGGCGCGAAAAAACGAACCCCGGGCACGCCGTAATCCCCCCGTTTTCGCGCGGAGCCGAGCGGAGGACGAAGCCCCGAACGCAACTCCGCGCCGACGCCCGCCACCTGAAAACGGACGGTGACCGTGCACCCACGCCCCCGAACCTTCCCCCGCACCCGCGTCCTCCGCCCGTAAAACCAAACCGGGAAGGGATTTAACCAATTGTGCTATTGAAGGGGAGTTTCGAGTCGACCATGCGTACCTTCCGGGCGTTATTATTGTATCATGCGCGGAGTTTACCCTTACCTGTTTACGTTTTCGCTTTTCCTTTCGTTGTTCTCGGCCTGTGGCCCGGCCATGCCCGACGACGTGGAACTGGCTTACAACGATCTTCCCGAAAAGCTGGATTATAACATCCACATCAAGCCGGTGCTGTCCGACAAATGCTTCCAGTGCCACGGCCCGGACGAAGCAAAACGGTCGGCCGGAATGCGGCTGGACATTCCTGAATACGAAGATGGCGGCGAGATCATGGCCCGCGTACTGAGCGATGACCCGAACGTCGTGATGCCCGAAGCCAGCGCTAAGATTCCGCTCAGCGCTCAGGAAAAGGCGGTGATCATCAAGTGGGTCGAGCAGGGTATGCCCTACGCCGACCACTGGGCCTTTACGCCGCCAAACCGCGCCGAACCGCCGGTCGCCGAAGAAGCCGCCTGGAACGAACAAACCATCGACCGCTTCGTCCGCGCCAAGCAGAAAGAGCACAAATTCGGCTTCGCCCCCGAGGCCGACCGCGATCTGCTGCTGCGCCGCGTCAGCTTTGACCTGACCGGCCTGCCGCCTACGCCGGAGGAGATCGCATCCTTCGTTAACGATCAAAGTCCCGACGCCTACGAAAAGCAGGTGGATCGCCTGCTGGCCACGCCCGCTTACGGCGAGCGCATGGCCGTGGAATGGCTCGACCTGGCCCGCTTCGCCGATACCCACGGCTACACCGTCGACCGTTACCGCGACATGAGCCCGTGGCGCGACTGGGTGATCAAGAGCTTCAACGAGAACATGAGTTATCAGCAGTTCGTTACCTGGCAACTGGCCGGCGATTTGCTGGAGAACCCGACGCGCGAGCAGATCCTTGCCACCGGCTTCAACCGCCTGCACCCACAGAACCTGGAGGGCGGCATCATCGAGGAAGAGTTCCGCAGCGCCTATGTTAGTGACCGCGCTGACGTGGTGGGCACCGGCCTGCTGGGCCTTACTTACGCCTGCGCCAAGTGCCACGACCATAAGTTCGACCCCATCAGCCACAAGAACTACTACGAGATGTACTCGTTTTTCAACAACGTGGACGAGGCGGGCCTGATTCCGTGGGACGGCGCAACGCCCAGCCCGCGCCTGGAACTGCCCACGCCGCGGCAGGACAGTATCATCACCTACCTGAAGAAAATGGAAGCCGAGCGTACCGCCGCGCTGGCCGACGTCGCAAGTGCCCACGTCGCCGAAGCCGACGCCTGGATCGACCGGATGGGCTACCGCACGCTGCCCGAAACCCGCGGCATGCGCGCGCATTTCCCGCTCGACGACCCCCAACTGGCGAACGCCCTCAGGCCTTCCGAAAGGGGGAAAATGGACCGTAAGTTCTCCCAAAAGGAAGACCCCGTCCTGACCGACGGCCGTACGGGCAAAGGCTTGTTGCTGGACGGCGACGCCTGGCTCGACCTCAAGCCCGTCGGCATTTATCGCCGCGGCGATCCGTTCACCGTGTCCGTGTGGACCAAGGTGCCGAAAGCCCTTAAGACCGGTTTTTTCTTTCACAAAGGGCAGGGCACCCGCCTGCACGCCGAGCGCGGCTACCACCTCTACCTCGATACTTTCGGTATTCGGATGCTGATGGCGCACGTCAACCCCGGCAACGCCATCGTGGAGTTCGCCCGCACGGAGATCCCGCGCGACGAATGGTTCCACCTCGCCATGACTTACGACGGGTCGAGCAAGGCCGCCGGGTTAAAGCTCTACGTAAACGGTCGGGAGCTGGCGACTAAGGTGGAGAATGACGACCTGACTAAAGACATCGTGTTCAACGACATGACCGACGACATCTACGCCGACGAGATCGAACCCGCCCTCCAGGTCGGCGCCCGCTGGCGCGGTAAGGGGCAGCGCGGTACGGTGATGGATGACATCAAAGTCTACGGGCGCGAACTCAGCGCGCTGGAAATGTACCGCGAAGGCGCCCCCCGCGCCGCCGAAACGCTGCTGGCCAAAGGCCCGACCGACCTTTCGGCCGACGAAAAAAACCTGTTGCGCGACTACTACCTGACCGTTATGCTGCTGGATTACCGGAAAGCGCGGGAAAGTCTGGTCGCCGTCCGTGGCGAACTGACCGACAGTATGGAACGCGTGCAGGACATTATGGTGATGAAGGAGATGGACGAACCGCGCCAGAGCCACGTCCTCGACCGGGGGCAGTACGACGCGCCGTCCTTTCCCGTGGAAACGAAGACGCCCGACTGGATCGCCCCGGTGGTGGAGGGCGCGCCGAAGAACCGCCTCGGCCTCGCCCGGTGGCTCTTCCAGCCCGACCACCCGCTGACCGCCCGCGTGGCCGTCAATCGCTACTGGCAGCAAATGTTCGGCCGTGGCCTGGTGCGGACGGCGGCCGACTTCGGTAACCAGGGCGAGATGCCCACCCACCCGCTGCTGCTCGACTGGCTGGCGACGGAATACGAAGCGAACGGCTGGGACACCAAGGCGCTGCTGAAAACCATCGCCATGAGCCGGGCTTACCGCCAGAGCTCCAAGCCGGTCAGCGAGGAACAGCGGCTGGCCGACGTGGCGAACGTCTGGCTCGGTCGCGGCCCCTCCCGCCGCCTGAGCGCGGAGATGATCCGGGACAACGCACTGGCCGCTTCCGGCCTGCTGAACGAAAAGGTCGGCGGTAAATCCGTCAAGCCCTATCAGCCGGAAGGCCTTTGGAAAATGAATAACGCGGTTTACGAGCAGGACGAGGGCGACGCGCTTTACCGCCGCAGCCTTTATGTGTTCTGGAAGCGGACCGTGCCGCACCCGACGCTGGGTACCTTCGACGTGCCCGACCGCAATGAGTGTACGGTGCAACGGCAGAAGACCAATACGCCGCTGCAGGCCCTGGTGCTGATGAACGACCCCGCCTTCGTGGAAGCCGCCCGTACCCTCGGCACCCACATCACGGAAGCGACCGATAAAGACGCGGCCATCGCCAGGGTCTTCACCCACCTCAGCGGTCGCCCGCCGGGGGAGGAGGAGGTGAATTTGCTGCGGCAGGTGCGTAAGAACGAGGTCGATACCTTCTCCAAATTCCCGGGTAAGGCGGAGGGCTGGCTGACCGCCGGTTACTCCCGCGCCAACGCCGCGCTCAACCCCACCGAGGTAGCGGCCGATGCGGTGCTGGCCAGCGTGATCATTAACTCGGATGCGGTGATCACCAAACGGTAGATCAGTGAGTTAGTAGTTAGTGCCGTCACGCATTGATGACGGCACTAACTACTAAAATACTTACTACTAAAAAACTAAAATTATGTCACGCGAACTATTCAAAGCGCAACAGCGCATGGACCGGAGGAACTTCCTCACCAAATCAACGATGGGCATCGGTGCTTTGGCGTTGAGCAGCCTTATGGGCGGCAATAGTTTGAGTGCCACCCCGAGCATTGCCGAAGCGGGCGCCGCCATGGGCATTCCTGGTCTGCCGCACTTCGCCCCGAAGGCCAAGCGCATCGTTTTTTTGTTTCAGAGCGGCGGCCCGTCGCAGTTCGAGACCTTTGATTACAAACCGAAACTGAAGTCCATGTTCGGCCAGGATTTGCCGGACTCCTTCCGCAAGGGGCAGCGGCTGACCGGCATGAGCGCCAACCAGTCGAGCCTGCCGATCGCGCCCTCCGCGTACAGCTTCAAGCAGTACGGGCAGTCGGGCGCGTGGGTCAGCGAACTGCTGCCGCATACCGCTAAGATGGTGGACGATATCTGCTTCGTCAAGTCGCTTTACACCGAGCAGATCAACCACGACCCGGCGATCACCTTTTTCCACACCGGCCATCAGTTGCCCGGCCGGCCGAGCATCGGCTCGTGGATGAGTTACGGCCTAGGCTCGCTGAACAACAACCTGCCGACCTTCGTCGTGCTGCAATCCAAGAACTCCGGCGGTCAGCCGCTGTACGCCCGCCTGTGGGGCAACGGCTTTTTGCCGACCGAACACCAGGGCGTTCAGTTCACCTCCGGCAAAGACCCCGTGCTCTACCTCAACGACCCGGAGGGCTACGACGGCAAGGACCGCCACCGGATGCTCGGCTACCTCAAGAAACTCAACGACGTACAGAAATCCGCTTACGGCGACCCGGAGATCGACGCGCGCATCAGTCAGTACGAGATGGCTTACCGCATGCAAACCTCCGTGCCCGAGATCGCCGATATGAGCGACGAGCCGGACAGCATTTTCGAGATGTACGGCAAGGACAGCCGCGACCCCGGCACCTTCGCCGCCAACTGCCTGCTGGCGCGCAAACTGCTGGAAAAGGACGTCCGCTACGTCGCGCTTTACCACCGGGGTTGGGATCAGCATGTCTACCTCCCCGGCGGCATCAAGAACCAGTGCAAGGCGACCGATCAGGGCAGCGCCGCGCTGTTGCAAGACCTCAAACAACGCGGTTTGCTGGAAGATACCCTCGTGATCTGGGGTGGCGAATTCGGCCGCACGGTCTACTCTCAGGGAAAGCTGACCGAGACGAACTACGGCCGTGATCACCACCCACGCTGTTTCACGATGTGGATGGCCGGCGGCGGCGTCAAGCCCGGCATGACCTACGGCGAGACGGACGATCTGAGCTACAACATCGTCAAAGACCCGGTGCACGTACACGATTTCCACGCGACGATCATGCACCTGTTCGGGGTGGATCATGAGCGATTAACGTTTAAACACCAGGGGCGGCGCTACCGGCTGACGGACGTACACGGGCACCTGGTCAAAGGTATTCTGGCGTAAGCACGAAGCGTCTTTCCGGCTCGGCAACCGCAATACCGATACGAGCGGGTGGGCGCGGACGCGGGTGCAAAGCTGGTTGTGGAACGTTGTTATCTAAAGGCACACGTCAACTATGAAGGTTGGCGAATGTATTTCTTATGCCGCCTACCGACACAAGCTCTAAGGCGTTACCTGCTTCATAACTACTCTGATACATGTTAGATTTAATTCTCGGCCCCTGGCACTGGTTCGTCAGCGGCTTGCTCATTTCGGGCGTGATGTTTGCGCTGCTTTACGCCGGTAAGCAATTTGGCGTCTCTTCCAATCTTCGTACGATGTGCACCATCGCCGGGGCGGGAAAGCACTCCGACTTTTTCAAGATCGACTGGAAGGCGCAGCGCTGGAATTTGCTTTTCGTGGCGGGTGCCGTGATCGGTGGTTTCCTCGCCACGACTTTCCTCGCCAACCCGGACCCCGTTGCCCTTTCCGCGGCCACCGAAAGCTGGCTGGCGACGATGAGCATCGACGCGCCTTCCTCCGGCGCGCAGGGCGGCGGCTACGTGCCGCACGAACTGTTCGGTCTGGCGGAAATGGGCTGGCAACAACTTACCTTTCTGATCATCGGCGGTTTCCTGATCGGTTTTGGTACGCGCTGGGCGGGTGGCTGCACGAGTGGGCACGCGATCAGCGGCTTGTCTAACCTGCAGGTGCCCAGCCTCATTGCCGTGATCGGCTTTTTCGTGGGTGGGCTGGTAATGACCTGGCTTGTTTTACCCGCGCTCCTCGGCACTTACGTTTAGTGTCTCCGCGCCGCCCCCGTGCGGCAGCCTAACGAACTAACATACTAAAATACTAATCAATGCGCACCGCATTCTACCTCCTCATCGGCACCGCCTTCGGCATCGTCATGACCAAATCGGAAGCCGTTTCCTGGTTCCGCATCCAGGAAATGTTCCGTTTTGAATCCTTCCACATGTACGGTATCATCGGCACGGCCGTGGTGGCCGGCGCAATCGGTGTGGCACTGTCCAAACGCATGGGCTGGAAAACCGTGGACGGAGAAGAATGGAGCCTGAAAGCGAAGGACTTCACCGTGCCCCGCTATATTCTTGGCGGTACCATTTTCGGCCTAGGCTGGGCGATGACGGGGGCGTGCCCGGGACCGATGTTCACGCTGTTGGGGCAGGGCGTCTGGGCGATCGGGCTGGTGATTTTGGCTTCGGTGTTCGGAACATACGTATACGGGCTGTTGCGGGGGAGGTTGCCGCATTAAAGGACGGCGGTCGAATCCCGGTTCGGGCGCGGGCCATCCGCTGGCCGGTACGGAAACCGTCCGTGGTTGAAATCGTCCATTTCGTGGTTGATCGCCGAATACTAGTACACTGTAAATCAAGTTTGTTGCCTTTTGCGCTGGTGGATTTTGGCGGCTAATGAGGCGGAAAACCGGAGCCTAGCCGTAGCTAAGTAAGGATTTTTCTAACGAAGTTAGCCGCCAAAAGACGCCGCGAAGAAGGCGATGAAACTTAGTTTACAGTGTACTTGTAAACGTTACGTTTCCTATATTTACCGGAAATGGTTGAAATCACGCCGGCAATGAAATACTTTAATCGCGGGGCCGGTCTATTATTCCTCTTTCTGCATCTTCTGAGTTCGGCGGGGCTGTCCGCTCAAGGGCAATTTGCGCCCGTTGGGGCCGAATGGTGTTTCAGCGGATTCGACGGTGAAGGAGCGGGTCTCGGTTATCTCCGGGTGAATTATGAACGGGATACCGTGGTCCGGGGTACCCCGACGAAAGTTTTCAGCGTTTTGGCCAAAGGCATCGGGAGGGACGGTCTGAGCGAATCGTATTTTTCTCCCGTGGAACTTTTTCAACAGTCGGGAGACTCGATTTTTTATTACATCCCGATCGTACGCAGTCGGGTCTTTTTATTTAAAGAACGTTACCGGGAAGGAGAAGAGACGACCACCTGGCTGTATAATGAGCCTTTTAGAGTTCACTCCGTGGAAGAATTGCTGATCAGCGAAGCACCGGTAACCGTTTCAAAAATGAATTTGCTGGACTGGCTGGGTCGTGACCTGCCCGTGACGATGTACGAGGGGATCGGCCCGGATCGCGGCTTTACCGAAAGCTGGAGTTACTTTCTGGAGGGGCAGGGTGGCCTGAGGTTGGAGGCTTACCGGGCAACCGACGTTCCGGAAATCAAAATAGTGGCCCGCAGCGATTGTTTTTCTCAGATGGCCTATACGGATGACCGGGTGCCCGCTCCGGTTCCACTTGATTTTTGCAACATCATCCCTTACCCCAACCCGATTGCCCCCGCGGCGGAAACGGTCCGTATCCGTTTCGATTGCGGACGGTCCGTAGCGGGGGCTTACCTGCTGGAAATTTACGACGCCTCCGGGCGGCGGTCGGGCTCCCCGCTCCGGGTGGACCGTATTCCATATGACGTACCCGTACAAAGTCTTAGCGGCGGATTTTACCGGGCCGTTCTCAGCGGGGAGGGCAAGCGTTTCAATTTTTCTTTCTTCAAGAGCCGCTGAGTATTGACGACGTAAGAACTCGACCTCCAATGGGTGAAGTCGGAAGTGTCTTACTATCTAAGTCTTCCCCCTCGCCCAATCCCGCCGTGCCGCGTGGCAGCGGCGTCGACCAGCTCATCACCCGGCTACGACCGGGCTCCGGATTGGTTGCCTGGGTGCCACGCGGACCACCCGCGCCGGGGCCGATCCGAACTTTGATCGCCGGCCACGAACCGGCCTCCAAACGGAGCGAAGAGAACGAATGAGCACTGAAAAAGAGCATTTAAAAGACACTAAACCATTTGTGCTAGCTTCTAAATCATGCGTAGCGCGTCCTCACGGGCTAAGTCCACACATTTGTTCCATGCCGTAAAGTCAAAACCTGTAGTATCTATTTTCGACTACCGGCCTAAACCTCACTATTCAACTAGTTTATCATGCATAGAAA
>ENA-ORXT01000574-ORXT01000574.1-marine-metagenome-genome-assembly--contig:-NODE-574-length-57098-cov-9.331509_pt1 | contig 57098 bp, 30 predicted proteins | sample MGYA00237868_ERZ511482 | MGnify/ENA metagenome assembly ERZ511482 | reverse complement strand
TTCTGGCACCCTGCATACGACGACTACCCAGTAGTAGGTGTAAATTGGAAAATGGCTAAAGCTTTTTGTTTTTGGAGAACTCAAATATGGGATAGTTACCAATCCGTAAGAAAAGATGGTGTAAACTCTGAAGATTTTAGATTACCAACTGAACATGAGTGGGAATATGCAGCAAGAGGAGGACATGAATCATCTCCTTACCCATGGGGTGGATATTACCTCAGAAACGCAAAAGGATGTTTATTAGCAAACTTTAAACCTGGAAGAGGAAACTACCCAGAAGATGGTGGATTATATACAGTGAAAGCAGATGCATATTTTCCAAATGATTTTGGATTATATAATATGGCTGGAAACGTATCTGAGTGGACGGAAACGTCATTCCATGAGAATGCGTACAGCTTTTTGCATGATTTAAACCCGGATTTGAGATATGATGCTTCAGATGAGGAAGATTCTGAATTTAGTAAGCGAAAAGTTATTAGAGGTGGATCATGGAAGGATATCGGATTTTTCTTGCAAACCGGAACTCGTCACTGGGAATTTCAAGATACTACAAAATCTTATGTTGGTTTCAGATCAGCACTTACATTCTTAGGTAGATCTCTGAATGATTTCTAGAATAGGATAAATACATTTATAAAGATGAAAAATCTAATATTGATTTTTCATCTTTATAATTTATAGTCTAGTATTTAGCCAAATTACACCTAAATTTTATTTTCATAACACTCGCAAATTGTAACTTCTAGAGTTAATTGCGTTATAGAAACAGAGTCTTTCTTATATATAGCAACTAATTAATAACCAATATATTATCTAACATTCAAAAATTGAATAAAAATGAGTTTTATAAAATCTAAAGGATTTAAATACTTCAAAAACTTAATTATCGGTCTAGGTGCGGCTGTAGTATTGGTCGGTGCATTGGCAAAGCTTTTGTCTCACCCTCTAGCAGACATGATGCTTACCATTGGACTATTAACAGAGGCGGGTATTTTTGCGTTTCTTGGAATTATTGGACCAGATCCTGATTATTACTGGAATAAACTTTATCCAGGCTTAGATAACTATAATGCTAAAATTCAGCCACTTGCTGCAGGTGCAATGCAAGAAGAACTTCCAGGTCTTAATGGACAAGTTGTAGAGCAAAAATTAGGTGGAATGCTTACAGAGCTTCAAGGTATGTCTTCAAGTCTTGGTTCTTTAAAGGCACTTCAAGAAGTTGACTTTAGTAGCACAGGAGATCAGATCAAAACTATGGGTTCTTTTTATTCTAGAATGAATGAAGCAATGTCAAATATAAGTGATTCTTTAGAAGACACTAAGAACTATAAGGATCAGCTTTCTGCTTTAAATCAGAACTTAGGTTCTCTTAACTCAGTGTATGGTAATATACTATCTGCTATGGGTAACATTAGAAGAGAAGCTTAATTTTATTTATTTCAGAACAATTCAAAAAATAAAAAAATATGTCAATTCCAAAGGAACCGCGTCAGTTAATGATTAACCTAATGTACTTGGTACTAACGGCGCTATTGGCTTTGAATGTTTCTGCTGAAGTTATGAATGCTTTCTTTGATTTAGATAAATCGCTGAAAGTATCCAATAAGCTTACGTCTGATGGTGTAAAGTCAACTCAAGCAGGTATTCAAACACTTTTAGATAAAAAACCAAAATTAAAAGCACCATTAAACAATGGTATCGACTCTATCAATGCAGAAGTCGAGGCATTTGTATCGTATATTGATGAAGTTTATGTAAAACTTGTTGATGGATCTGGTGATAATAATGGTGTTATCGATGAGGGCGATTATGTAAAGAACGACATGGCTGCAGGTAAACCTCTCGGTAAAAAAAATAAGGATATTACAACTAGATTACTCGTGTTGGGAGATCCAACAACGGGTGAAGAAGCTTACGGGCCAATCATCGAAGGAAAGGTTGCAGCATTGAAAGCAAGCTTGATTAAAATTTACTCTAATACCATCCGTAATAAGGATGTTATGACAGAAGGTAAACTAGCTGCAAAGGAAGTAGAGGATAGAATAGCTGCAGTAATCGCAAGTATTCCTTTACAAGTAGAAACGCAAGAAGAAATTCTAGCGAAGTCTAAAGACGGAAAGCAGAAAACTTGGTCAGAGTATAAGTTTAAGCAAATGCCATTGGCAGCAGTTATGCCTTCATTGACTAAGTTGCAGACCGATGCGAGAAATGCTCAAGGTACTATGGTAAATAAGCTTGCTGAATTAGTTGGGGGTAGAGAACTGAAGTTAGATAAATTCTTCCCTATTATGAATGCCAAGAAAGGCTACGTAATTAAAGGAGAAAAATTTAATGCGGAGGTTGCTATCGGTGCATTTTCAAGTGAATTCGCAAAGTCTTCTTCAATTTCAGTAAATGGTCAAAGGATTAAGTTAAACGCAGAGGGTAAAGGTTCTTTTTCTGAAACGGCTAACTCTACAGGTAAGAAAAAATTGAAACTTACTGCAAACGTAGTAAATCCGCTTACTAACGAAAAAATGTCTGGTACTTCAGAATTTGAATATGAAGTCGGAGTTAGATCTGCTTCTGTTTCTGCCGATAAGATGAATGTATTTTACATTGGTGTTGATAACCCTGTTTCAGTATCTGTTGCAGGTGCACCATCTAATTCTGTTAAGGCTACTTGTTCAGGTTGCAATATGAACGGTTCTGGTGGGAAGTATAAAGTTACAGTTTCTAAGCCAGGCGATATAACAATCAATGTTACTGCAGAGGGATTCCCGAGTACACCATTTAAGTTTAGAGGAAAGAGAATTCCTAATCCAGTACCAGTATTAGGTGCAGGCCCAAATAAGAATGGTGGTGCAATGGGTAATGGTGAATTTAAGGCGCAGCAAGGTCTTGCTGCTATACTTGAAGGATTTGATTTTGATGCTAAATGTAAGATTCAAGGTTATGAATTGACAAGAGTTGCTAAGCGACAAGATCCAGTTTCTTCTAACAATCCAGGAGCAAGATACGGTTCAGATGCTAAGCGTTTAGTCAATGCTGCCAAGCCTGGCGATACTTACTACTTTGATAATGTTAAGTCAAGATGCCCAGGTGATTCAGCAGGTAGAAAGTTACCTTCAATTGTATTTAAAATTAAATAGTTATCTTTATATAAGATAATCAAGATAAAGCCGTTTTTATAGTGAATATATCGGTTTTGGTAAATAGTCATATTATGAAAAGTACAGTAATAAAATTCTCATTAGTTCTTTTTTCACTCTTCTTTGCTTTTGGTCAAGCAATAGCTCAGGATCCAGAGGAAATGTTAAGAACCGAATCCAGTGAGCCTGAGGATGAAGACAAGCCAATTGATGGTATTGTTAAGAAAAGGCTAGTAGAAGAAAGAGAGGTTCTAAAGTATGAACCAATTCGTGAAGCGGATATCTTTTGGGAAAAGAGAGTTTGGCGTGTAATTGATATTAGAGAGAAGATGAATCTTCCTTTTGCATATCCAGAAATGCCATTTTTTACGATCATAATGGATGCTGCCGTAAATGGTGAAATAGACACTTACAGTACTGAAGATGATAAATTTACTTATAAATTAGAGCCAGACGAAGTTGCTTCAATGGGTGCTTCAGTAGATACAGTGATCACTTTTGATCCTGAGACCTATGAAGAGAACATTCAAGTAGTAAGAAATGATTTGAATCCAGAAGACGTTAAAAGATACCGTGTAAAAGAAATATGGTTTTTTGACGAAGAGTCTTCTACGATGCAAGTACGGATCTTAGGAATAGCTCCTTTAAAAGATGTAACGGATGATAACGGTAATTTTAGATATGAGCAACCAATGTTTTGGGTGTACTATCCAAACATTAGAGAGCTATTAGCTAGACATAATGTATTCAATCCAGGTAATGATGCCTCCAATATTACTTGGGAGGATCTGATGGAAAGAAGGTACTTCTCTAGTTATATCATGAAAGAATCAAATGTATATGATAGAAGACTACAAGATTATTTAACTGGTGTTGATCTACTTTTAGAAGCAGACAAAATCAAAAATGAATTGTTCAACTTCGAACAGGATCTTTGGTCATACTAATTATCGCATTTTGAAACATACAAAAAGCCAATCTGATTTACTTCAGATTGGCTTTTTTTATTGTCATCATTCTAATGTAAAAGGTAGTTCTAGCGTGATTTACCACCTAAGAACTTAAGTAACTCGCATCCAGACAAGACACCTAAGTTTTTCTTTGGTGCCTTGTATTGGCTTAAACTGCTTGGTTTGCTTAGCTGGTAAGTGAACAAGAATGAGCATTAAAAGAATAAGTCTACTGCATAAATTCCCAAGCAGTCCGATAAGCCCCATGCTTATCCGTATAATCTAAAAACTGTTGATAAAATGGATCATTGCCAATAGTAGCGCTATCTCCAATTATAATTAATTTTTTACGAGCGCGCGTCATCGCAACATTCATCCTGCGATAATCTTTTAGGAAACCGATTTCCCCTTTGGCATTAGAGCGAACTAGGATGATATAAATAATATCTCGCTCTTGACCTTGAAAAGAATCAATCGTATCTACATTGATATTGCTGAATTCCAAAAGCTTTTCATCTCCCTCCAAGCTCTTTTTGACTAGCCTTGTCTGTTCTTTGTAAGGGCTTATAATTCCAACACTGTGCGTATTAAAATTTTCTGTCTTATCTACGAGCTGATAAAGATGCTCGAAAAGTATATCGACCTCTCCCTTATTACATCTACTGAATGTCTCTGGATCTAGAGTCTCTTCAAAACCAGTTCCGGCTGTATCTACGAACTCTATAATATCATCACTCTCTGAAAGGCTATGGTTAATATTGGTTTCATGAGACTTAAGCTTTCCAGCATAAAAGTATTGATTAGAAAACTCCATGATCTTTTGGTTCATACGGTATTGGATATCAAGAAGATGTACATTTTTATCATTGAGGATACACTTTTCTATGAGCGTTTGACCAAGTCCTCCTTGCTTAGCTGCAAATGATTTTACGGTAGGAGAGAGCTGAAAAGGATCTCCGGCGAGTACTACCTTTTTGCATTTTATGATGGGAATCCAATTGGCAGGTTCAAGTGCTTGAGTTGCCTCATCCACGATCACGGTATCAAATTTAAAACCTTTGAGCATCTTATTATTACTACCTACTAGGGTTGCAGTAATCACATCAGAAGAGAGAATAATTTGCTCCGTTAACCGCTCTTCTAATTGGCTTGCCCATGCTGATAGTTCCTTAGATTGTTGCCGAAGCATTTTACGTTCGTTTCGTTCGCTAGCACCGAAACTACGCTTAAAACGTGCAGCCTTTTTTCTATAATCAGCTGCCTCTATACGCACTTTTTTAATGCGAGCACTTTCTGGATTTTCGGCTATTTTAGCCTCTATGGTATGTTGAATAATGCCCTCATCTATTCTCGAAATATTACCTACTCGAAGCACATTCAATCCAGTCTCGGCAATCTTCTCAGTCAGTAAATCTACGGCTGCATTACTTGGTGCGCAGACTAAGATCGGTTTTTCCTTTTCCGACAGCGCCTTGACTGCAGCGACTAGGGTAGTTGTCTTTCCGGTTCCAGGAGGTCCATGCACTACTGTGAGATCATAACTATCTAAAATAGCATTAACGGCAGTATTTTGCGAAGTATTTAGATACTCGTTATGATAGTGGGATTTTTCCTGCGCAAAAAGTGGTTCTTGTTTTCCCAAAATGATCTCCCTCAATTCTGCAAGCCGATCTGTCTTAGCAAAAGTTACTAGCTCTACTGCTCGTTCCATTTCGCGGTAGGAAGATTCATCAAATAATAGCTCGACTCCGATCAGTCCAGAATCTATATATGTAGGTAGATCTGTGCTATTCAAGATGATCTTCATCTTGTGCTTGTCTACATAATGGATGACACCACTTTGTTCACGGTGCTTTATATTCGCATCGTTGCAGAAAACGTTAACAATCTTGCCAGAGCGAAATTGATTTTTGTATTTGCGATACTTTTGAAAGTGTACTATCAGGTAGGCTCGTGCACCATGCGTAAAGCCGCTTTTATCTACTTGGACGGGATACCAACAATACCCCTTCTTCTTTTTTTCAGTAAGCGATAATGCTTGGACTTTCGCTTTATACTGCGTAAAATCCTCTTTTTTCTCTATTTGAAGAAGCTCTGCTAAGTTTTTGAGTTGATTTGTGACCGTTTCGGACATTTATTTGTTTATTTATGAAACGAAGATAGTATGAAATCAAAGAAAGAAAAATCTTCTTTCAAACAACAATTTAGTGCTTTAAAGAACCTAAAGCCATTTTTTAAGATGGTTTGGCAGACGGATAGGGGCATGACCACTGCCAATGTCTTGCTCAGGCTGATCCAATCTTTCATTCCCTTAATGATGTTATATGTTGGGAAGGAGATAGTCGATGAAGTGATTCACCTGATCAGTGTAGGCGCGGAGGACAAAAGCACTATCTGGTTTTGGCTAAGTATAGAACTGGGTCTTGCCGTTTTCTCCGAGATAATGAACCGTTCTATTAACTTGATAGATTCACTGTTAGGAGACTTATTTTCTAATAAGAGCTCAGAACAACTTATACGGCATGCTGCTAAGTTGGATTTATATCAGTTCGAAGATGCTGCTTTCTACGATAAGTTAGAGTTGGCAAGAAGGCAGACTACAGGACGTACTGTTTTGTTGTCGCAGATGCTTACCCAATTACAAGAGATCGTTACGGTTGTCAGTCTGGGCGCTGGTTTAGTTTATTTCAATTACTGGTTGATCATCATATTGATTATCGCCGTAGTACCTGCCTTCCTTGGAGAAACATATTTCAATCAGCGCACTTATTCCTTGACAAGAAGCTGGACTCCTGAACGCAGAGAACTTGATTATTTAAGATACATCGGTGCCAGTGACGAGACCGCTAAGGAGATAAAAATTTTTGGATTAGCAGATTTTATTGTAGGGCGTTTTGGCAAGATTGCGGATAAATATTATCACGCGAATAAGTCTATTTCAACTAAACGTGCTATCTGGGGCGCCTGTCTCTCTGCTGTCGGTACGCTCGCTTACTATGGCGCTTATGTTTTTATTATTATCCAGACCGTAGGTGGATTGATCACGGTCGGTACGCTTACCTTCTTGGCAGGTTCTTTCAATCGCATGCGTTCCATGTTGCAAAATATCATGAATCGCTTTACAAAAATTGCAGAGCAGGCACTATACCTAGAAGATTTTTTCGACTTTTTAAATCTCGAACCACAGATTGTTTCTGTAAAAAATAGCGCCCCATTTCCGACCCAGATTAAAGAAGGATTTGTATTTGAGAATGTGAGTTTCCAATATCCCAACGCTGAAAAATATGCTATCAAGGACCTCAGCTTTCATTTACGCCCTGACGAAAAACTCGCTTTAGTGGGTGAGAACGGTGCGGGTAAAACGACCTTGGTAAAGCTGTTGGCTAGATTATATGAGCCCACTGCGGGTAGAATTCTGCTGGACGGAAAACCACTCAATCAATATAGCCTCGCAGATTTACGTAATAATATTGGTATCATTTTTCAGGATTACATCCGGTTCCAAATGAAGGCTGCGGAGAACATCGCCATCGGTAGTATCAATAAAATAGACGAGTTACCTTCTATCAAATCTGCCGCAAAGAAAAGTTTAGCCGATACCGTAGTGACTGATTTACCCGATGAGTACGAGCAAATGCTAGGAAAGCGATTTGACAAAGGGGTAGAGCTTTCCGGAGGGCAGTGGCAGAAGGTAGCCTTGGCAAGGGCCTATATGCGTGACGCCCAGCTATTCATTCTAGACGAGCCCACTTCCGCACTAGATGCCCGTGCGGAGCATGAGGTATTTCAGCGATTCGCTGAGCTGATCGAAGGCAAAGCTGCTGTACTTATCTCCCACAGATTTTCCACTGTCCGCATGGCAGACCGTATTCTGTTTTTAGAGCATGGACAGTTATTGGAGTTAGGATCTCACGAGGAGTTGGTGGAGCTGGATGGGAAATACGCAGAGTTGTTTAAGTTGCAGGCAGCGGGGTATTTGTAGTATCCCAAAGCCAATGAAGGTAAAGGTTCGGCTATCAAGTAGGAACGAGGAGACAAGTGCTCTGGTTTGCAATTAGGTCACGCCAGATCGTGGGGAGGTAGATGTAGATATGATGGCCATCCCATCAGGTGCCCTAGATAGAGTAGATATCTCATCTGTGATGGTAAGGTAAATGTGAGCGCATCTATTAGTAGTGGATGTAGTGTACCAGTACATCGCCAGATTTACTATACTGCCTTGACGACTACATTGATGTTAATGCAGTTTCGCTACGTTCCGGAGCCGTTACTATTTTAGGTTGGTGACTATTAAGTCATGGTTATAGTTTTGTGATTAGGGGCCTACCCATCCTAGCCTCCTAAGGTCGGCTAGTCTCGGTCGCTACGTTTCAGGGCTCACTTGTCAGTTCGGCTCCAGACTGAAAAGCGTCTGGATCTTCGGCCAAAAGGCCTCACCCTTGCACATCGCTAGTCCTTTATTGAAATGAGATATTGATTACCATTAAGAATGTTCCTATGGACGCAAGATTGTGTTGGATATTTCCGAAAATATGAGTGCAGTTCTTGTATATTTTACGGCAAAATATAATGTCGTTGAATCATCATTCAAATTTAAAAAGAGATACAGTCTATCAGCTGCCGATCACATCCAAAATAAATCATTTTATGCAATTCGTCAGTTTTCCAGCGTGGACTCATAATTATATAATCAATAATCTTAAAAAATGGTCAAAGGATATATTTTATACTCAGGGGTAGGGACGTAATGTATTGCGTATCTATTTATCATGATTCTGTTAATTTATACGCGACTCGCCTTCGGCGACCAAGCGCGACAAGCGGAGCGCGTTAGAGACAAGGGATGGAAGTGGTACCGCTTCCGATTCCGATAGCTCTATCGGAATCTTGCGGTAATAACGGACAGCCCGACCACATGCGCCAGCATAGTGGATGGCCCCGAAAAATAGATCAAATCAGATAAATCCTACCAGGTATCCATCCTCTTCAAATAAGCTTTTAAAAAATATAAACAAGTCTGTGGAAAGCTATGTTATATGCCTATCAAAACAGTATTTTTATGCGAACTTTCATACCAAATAATAAGAACAAATGACAAAGAACAGCAACTTTGATTTATTCGAAGATAGACATATAGGGCCTGATGCACAAGCTACTAAAGAAATGTTGGCGGCAGTGAAAATGAAGTCCATAAAGGCGATGGTAAAGGCGACGATTCCTAATCAGCTGTTGCTGAAAGGGGAGATGAATATACCAGTGGCCGTATCGGAGTACGACTACATAAAGGAGCTCAAAAAGGTGGCGGCTAAGAATAAGGTGTTTAAGTCATATATAGGGCAGGGATATTATGAGACAATTACGCCGAATGTGATCTCGCGGAATGTGTTTCAAAATCCGGGTTGGTATACGCAATACACGCCGTATCAAGCGGAGATTGCCCAGGGAAGACTAGAAGCGTTACTGAACTTCCAGACGATGGTGAGTGACTTGACGGGATTGCCAATCACGAATGCGTCGTTGCTTGATGAGGGGACAGCTGCAGGAGAGGCGATGATGATGTTCTACAATCAGAAAAACAAGCGGAATAAGGGGGAGGAAATACAGAATGAGTTTTTTGTAGATCAGCATGTGTATGAGCAAAATAAGCAAGTGGTGCTGACACGTGCCGAGCCACTGGGGATCAAAGTGATCGTAGGGGACTGGAAAACATTTAAGCCGAGCGATAAGACTTTTGGGGTGTTGCTGCAGTTTCCGAATGCGCAGGGTGCGGTCGAGGATTATAAAAAGTTGGTGACGCTGTGTCAGAAAAATAAGATATATATCACGGTGGCTGCCGACTTATTGAGTCTGGCGCTGATAAAACCTCCAGGTGAGTGGGGTGCGGATGCGGTGGTAGGAAATACGCAACGATTCGGTGTACCGATGGGATTCGGAGGGCCTCACGCGGCTTTCTTCTCTACGAAGGAAAATTTTAAGCGATTGATTCCTGGGCGAATCATAGGCGTGTCAATAGATGCAGATGACAATCCTACTTTGCGAATGGCACTGCAAACTCGGGAACAGCATATCCGTCGTGAGAAAGCAACTTCTAATATTTGTACGGCACAGGCGCTGCTGGCGATCATGGCAAGCATGTACGGCGTGTATCACGGGAAGAAGGGGATACAGCGTATCGCGACTAAAATAAATAACCTTTCTCAGATGTTGGCGGAAGGCCTGCAGGGACTTGGACATAAAGTGGTCAGTGAGCAGTACTTCGATACAGTATGTGTGAAGACGACTAAAAAGTTATTGCCAGGGATAAAGAAGCGCGCGGTGAAGGCGGGTGTGAATCTATTTTATACGGGTCTCGAAATACGGATCAGTATAGGGGAAACGAGTAATGTATCTGATGTATTAGAGCTCTTGGAGGTGTTCAATATCAAGGGGAAGAAGTCGGTACTGAAGGATGATACTTTGGGTAAGAAGAAGATCAGGGTGGAGCGTAAATTGGTACGTAAGTCTGATTTTATGTCTCATCCAGTATTTAGCTCTTATCAGACGGAAACGAAAATGATGCGCTATATTAAGCGTCTTGAAAATAAAGATTTGTCGCTAGTGCATAGTATGATTGCCCTTGGCTCTTGTACAATGAAGTTGAATGCGGCGACGCAATTGATGCCAGTAAGTTGGGAGGAATTTGCAAATATTCACCCTTTTGCGCCTGCCAATCAGACAAAGGGCTATGCGCAGATATTTGAAGAGTTGGAAAGGTACCTTTGTGAGATAACTGGTTTTACGGCTTGCTCGCTGCAGCCTAACTCTGGTGCGCAAGGAGAATATACCGGTCTGATGACGATCCGTGCGTATCATGAAGCGAATGGGGATATGCATAGAAATATTGCATTGATTCCTAGCTCTGCCCATGGTACGAATCCTGCAAGTGCGGTAATGGCGGGTATGGAAGTCGTGGTCGTGGACTGTGATGAAAATGGAAACATTGATGTGAGTGATTTGCTTGCAAAAGCAAAGCAGTATGCGGATAGATTAAGTGCCTTGATGGTTACTTATCCTTCTACACATGGTGTATTCGAAACGGAGATAAAGACAATATGTAAAACGATACATGACTATGGTGGTCGCGTATATATGGATGGTGCGAATATGAATGCACAGGTGGGACTTACCAATCCTGGGATGATAGGTGCCGATGTGTGTCACTTGAATCTGCATAAGACGTTTGCTATTCCGCATGGAGGTGGTGGTCCTGGGATGGGCCCAATCTGTGTGAATGATAGTCTTGCCCCATTCTTGCCAGGTCACTTATATGGTAAAACGGGTGGGAAGAAAGGGATCAAAGCGGTGTCCTCTGCGCCTTGGGGATCTGCTAGTATTTTGTTGATTTCGTATGCTTATATTAGATTGCTGGGTACGGTTGGGTTGAGAAAGTCTACCGAGATTGCCATCTTGAATGCGAATTATATACGGGTACAATTGGAAGATCAATATAATGTGCTTTATGCAGGGGAACAAGGAATGTCGGCCCATGAGTTGATTCTGGATTTGCGTCCTTTTAAAGCTTTTGTAAGCGCGGAGGATGTAGCGAAGCGTTTGATTGATTATGGTTTTCATGCACCGACTTTGTCGTTCCCAGTAGCTGGGACGATTATGATAGAGCCTACGGAGAGTGAAAGTAAGGATGAGCTGGATCGGTTTTGCGCTGCGATGGTTGGTATTCGTGCGGAGATAGATGAGGTAGCGAGAGGAGAGTTTGATGCTGAAAATAATGTATTGCATAATGCGCCGCATACTTTGGAGCGATTGACGGTTGATAATTGGGAATATCCTTACAGTAGGGAGAAGGCGGCTTACCCAATTGGGTATTTAAGAGAAGGGTATAAGTTTTGGCCTACAAGTGCTCGGGTGAATAATGCGTACGGGGATCGGAATTTGATTTGTACTTGTCCTAGTGTGGAGTCCTATCGGAAGGAGGAGGACGTGCAGGAGGTAGCTGTGGGATAGGCAGGTCTTACGTGCTATTCACCTCAGATGATTTCAAGAAAGTGCTTAGGAGACAAGGTGACCAAGAGATTTTTAGAGTAAAGTTGAATATTATATGATAGTCGTAACGGGTGCTTTAGGTTTTGTGGGTTCTTGCATGATCAAAATATTGAATGATGCAGGTCGGGAGGTCGTAGCCGTGGATGACTTTTATAAGGATAAAAAAGATCCGAATCTGGAGGATAAGCAAGTGCGGGAATGGATACATCGTGATATATTTTTGCCTTGGTTTGAGCAGCAATATAAAAGGATAGATGCGGTCTATCACCTCGGTGCGCGCACCGATACTGCCGAGCAAGACAGTGCTATTTTTGATAAACTCAATGTTGTGTACAGTCAGAAGATTTGGGAGATATGTACGCTGCGAGAAATTCCATTGGTGTATGCGTCTAGCGCAGCGACCTATGGACTTGGGGAGCATGGCTATGTAGATAGTCACGAGGTGGTCGATTCTTTAGTTCCTTTAAATCCATATGGCGATTCCAAGAATGATTTTGATAAGTGGGTTTTAGCAGAAGAAAAGCACCCTCCGTTTTGGGCGGGCGTGAAGTTCTTTAATGTGTATGGGCCAAATGAATATCACAAGGGGCGTATGGCGTCAGTGATATTTCATACCTATAAGCAAGTGAAGGCAACGGGTACGATGAAGCTGTTTCGTTCGCATAGGAAGGACTTTAAAAATGGAGAACAGTCGCGCGATTTTATCTACGTCAAGGATGTGGTAAATGTTTGCCAGTGGTTAATGAACGAGCGTCCTGAAAATGGATTATATAATATAGGTACAGGTCAGGCGCGGACTTTCTATGACTTGGCTGCCAATACGTTTAAGGCGATGGATAAGGAAGTGGATATTTCTTTTATTGATACGCCTGCTGATATTAGAGATAAGTATCAGTATTTCACCGAAGCGGATATGTCTAAACTGCGGGCTGCGGGCTTTAAGGATAAATTTTATACGCTTGAGGAAGGGATTGAAGATTATGTGAAAGGGTATTTGAAGGGGTGGAAGATTTGGTAAGCATCACTCCGTCCGATTCATATCCATATAATAGATAAGATACCAATTACCACCCAATTTGGAAAAACGTCTTTCCATCGTATAACCCATTTGCTTTTCTATAATAAACTCCGAGATCAAGTTTTTTGAAATCACTCTAAACTCCTTTAAGTATTCATTTTCGTCACCCATAAAAGGCTTGTGAATTTTCCAATCTGCAGCATGCCAAGAAAAATTATTGATTGAATCTTGAGGTAACTCTAAGGCCATTGATGGCAATCCATCCAGTGGAAACTGAATATGGTTAACCTGATAACTGCTGTCTTGGTGAAACTTCATATAGAAATCCATGAAGTCTGCGGGCACTGAGCTTTCATCGTCAAAGACGGTGTTGGAATGCCCCTGTTGGTTTTGCTTTTGTTTACAAGATGAAAAACAAAATAGGAGCAGTGTTAAAGGAAGTATGAAAATTCTAAACATCGTCATTTAGTTGAAGGCTGTACACTAATATATAATCATCATAACGCTGAAAGAGCAATTGGTACTTCGCAGTAAAGTTATCTTTTACGACACTACCTGTGAAAGTGCCGCTATCTCCCTCCAAGGCAAAAGGGTCAATTAGAATATGCTTTTTGAAGTCGAGTTTACGCTTGCCATAGGATTTGTAAAGGCACTCCTTAGCACCCCAATATAGATGCATATGCAGCATCTGATTTTCGTCCAGAGAATCCAATTCGATCGGACTCATAAACTTAGGCGCGATACGCTCTATCTTGGGTACGATAAGCTGAATATCTATGCCGCAAACGGTAGGGCTCGCTATGACCGCTGCCATTTGTCTGCTATGACTCATAGAGATATGGAAACTACTGTCAGCGAGGAAAGGCTTTCCGTGCTCATCTTTATGTAGTTTGCCTCTGACATCTCTACCAGAAAGTCGGTGTAGTAAGTATCTGCTCGCAAGCCATTCTAATTGCAGATTTCCTTTAAAGCACTTGTACTTCTTCCATTCGGCCTCCGTCAAAGTAAGGCTGTCCAAGAAAAATTCTCTGGATTCGGTGATGTTCCAAATTCCAAATTCTCCTTCAGGTTTAATATTTTCATGTATGAGTAAGGGCATAATGTTGAAGGTCGAAAGATACAAAATAACTAGGAGTAGGTATTCAATTCAAAAGAATAAGTAATTTAGCGTTTCAGTAAAAAATACAATTTGTCTTTAAAAATATCCATCCAACACATACGCACACTCACCGGGCATAATGGCGCTGTCTATCACCTACAGAAAGCTTCCAATGGAGACTTTATCTCTGCTGGTGGTGATGGTTGGATAGTGCGGTGGACTACAGAAGGCGAGGGGGTAGAAACGGGTAAACTAATAGCTAAAACAGATACTCAAATTTTTAGTCTACTTTATGATGAGTCCAATGAGCTGCTGGTAGCAGGGGATATGCACGGTGAATTGCACTTTATCTATTTAGATGATTCTATTGAGACGCGCAGAATCCAGCATCATAAAAAAGGCGTATTCGGTATCAAGAAATATGGAGATTCTATCTACACTTTAGGAGGAGATGGGATCTTGAGTAAGTGGAATCATCAGAACTTGCAAAATGTCGAAAGCATGAAGTTGTCGGATCAGAGTTTAAGATCTATGACTGCAAGCAGCACTGCATTTTATATAGGAGGCAGTGACCGATCTATTACTATGATAGATCGAGGCATGGGTAAAGTAATTAATGTGGAAAAATATGCGCACGAAAACTCCGTGTTCTGTCTTGCCTTTGATACGAAAGTGCAACATCTACTGAGTGGTGGCAGGGACGCGATGCTCAATATTTGGACAGAAGGAGAATCATTAAGCATATATAAAGGTATCACAGCACACCTATTTACCATCAATGCTATCCAGTTCAATCCTTCGGGCAAATTGTTTGCTACGGCAAGCAGAGACAAGACCATCAAGATATGGGATGCGCAATCCTACAAATTACTAAAAGTGATAGAGGCTATCCGTGATTTGGGGCACGTAAATTCAGTTAATCATTTATTGTGGCTTTCTGAATCTATACTTCTATCTTGCAGCGATGATAGAACGATTAAAATGTGGGAAATAAAAATTAGATCATGATCTTTTCGGATATAAGAATAAAGGAGGCTATTGAAAATAAGAAAATTGTCATAGAACCGTACCGCCCAGAATGCCTGGGAACGAACTCTTACGATGTACATTTAGGTGAAAACCTTGCAGTATACAACGACCGAGTCCTAGATGCAAAAAGACACAACAACGTTTCGCACTTCACTATACCCGAAGATGGATTCATTATTCAGCCTGGTACCTTGTACTTGGGGGTGACCCAAGAGTATACAGAGACACACATTGCAGTACCGTTTTTAGAGGGAAAATCTAGCGTAGGTAGACTCGGAATAGATATACATGCAACCGCTGGTAAGGGAGATGTCGGTTTCTGTAATAATTGGACCTTAGAAATTTCCTGTGTGCAACCTGTTAGGATTTATGCAGGTATGCCCATTGGGCAGTTGATATACTTTGCGGTAGAAGGCGATATTTTGAATTACTACAACAAAAAGGCCGGTGCTAAATACAATACCAGGTCTGTAAAGCCAGTTGAAAGTATGATGTGGAAAAACACTTTCTAGGAGAATCCTTATAGAAAAGTACTTCAGTGTATTTTTTTGCTACGAATAGGAACAAGGATAATCTATGTTTTATATTCAGCTTAGTACACATATATATTAATTGTATGCTTATATTTGTGATTTATAGGCAATTTGCAGACTCATTTAAAAAACATATACTGATATGTTAAGAAAAATAATATGGTTTTCGATAATCCTGTTTGTAGGATATATCTGGTTTTCGGAGGTAATGAAATCTTGTGGAAACAACGCAACTGCAGAGCAGATGTCGGACTTAGGTGCAAGTATGGATGACGATGAAGAAACTATCTTCAAAGCAGCTGACGAGGACTACGGTGATGATGAATATATCATTGCTGATGAAAGTGACAAAGAAGACAGGATCGCGGAGGCGTCTGGTGAAGTCAACCTCAAGGAGGCTCCTGGTGACTTTGATGAAGAGTTGGAAGAAACTGAAGGTAAGGAAGATTTTCAAGAGAAGTCTCCTGCGAAGAAAAGTATCTCTAGAAAGGCGATTGAAGAAACGACTTATAGTTCTTCTGAAAATGCTTCTTATTTAGTTATCGCAGGTTCTTTTTCTGATGAAGGGAATGCGGATAGAATGGTAGAAAAATTAAATAAGATGGGTTTTGCAGGAGCAGAGAAGATCGTTTTCGATTTCTCCCAGTACTATTCTGTAGTTACTGGAAAGTATGACACAGAATCGAGCGCAAGAGCAAAATCGTTAGAGCTAAAAGACCAGAATATTAACGCTTATGTACATAAGATGAGGTCTAAACTTTTTGGGGATTAATTTATTCTAGGGAATCTCCATAAAAAAAGCGCATATTCTTTTAAAAGAGTATGCGCTTTTTTTATTGCTTGTTACCAAAGATTAAAACTTCTCTTGCCAGGCAAGCACACCACCTTCAAGATTGCGCACATTTGTATAGCCAGCTTCAGTCATTAGATTCTTCGCCATACCTGACCTCGCACCAGATCTACAATGGATTACTATTTCTTCCTCTTTTCTATCTTCGTATTCTGTAATTGCTTTCATGATATCGCCTAAGGGGAGAAGTATTGCGCCCAGATTAAATTCTTCGTACTCATGTGGCTCTCTCACATCTATAAAAATAAAATCTTCTTTATTATCCAATTTCTGCTTTAGCTCGTCTATATTAATATCCATATTGCTTATTAGTGTATTATTAGTTTTTCGTGATAGAAACTATGGTTTGTTTCATTCACCAAATTTATAAAATAAATCCCGGGAGATAAAAAGGATAGGTTTATATCTTCCGAATTCAATACCTGCTCATGCACCGCTCGACCTTGTAAATCATAAACATATATTTGCGTCGAAAAGTTATCCGCTTCAGGTATTTTTATATTGACCCTGCCCGTTGTTGGGTTAGGATAAATTCCAATATTACGCTCTACCTTATTATCAATAGATGTATTGATGGCGTTTTCCACACCCATTACTGGTCTGATCATAATAGCCCCTTCAGGTGTAAAACTTAAGCTTTCTAGTGAAACCCAATTTTCTCCATCAGAACTAAAATGATTGTATCTGCCAACATTACCACTAGCATTCAAATCATATCCTACGGGAATAGCATTTTCAAACTCATCCGTCACCTGTTCCCAGCCGATAAAGAAAGGACCAGGAGAGATGTCCACGGGCTGAAGAATTCCAGTAAAACTTTCTTGCAGTCTATAGGTCGTAAATCCTTGAAGTGTATCGCTTGTATTATCAACATAAATAGGATTTAATATTTCTCCTATAAAAACAGGTTCTGTCTCTAAGCTACCTTGCCATACTTTGAGATTGAAAAACTGATCGGACACATCTCGATTGACACGTGGAAAATGAATTTCAATTGCACTGAGGGTTTCTTCTGTATATGCTTGAAACTCTACTGCTATATGAGATCCACCACCTTTTGCCGCTATTCTTAATTCAGCCACCCCGTCATCATAAGCATAGTAGTCGTCAATAACAGTTCTCGTACGAATAAAATTATTATCTAGTAAGCCAGGATCATTGTCCGCTACTACCGGATCTATTATGAACGTTGTTTCGAATAGTAAGTGCTCTTCGTTCGTCAAGGAGGAAGGAACTGAAAATTCCTTTTGAACTGCAACTGCAAGACTCTGGTTGGGACCAATATCTAGATTTTGAACAGTTAAGAATTGACTCGGTGCGGAGACAAGCTGTCCAGTATTCAATTCTCTTATTTCCATCAAAGAGTTGTCCGAGCCAATAGGCCTTCCGACATCAAAGTGATTAAAGATATCCAAATTGAATTCTGATCTCAAATGCTGTGCTGTTTCAGTACCAAATTGATTGATTGGCATAGCGGTATATCGATTTAGTATACCTTCTGAAGGATATTGAAAAGCTAGATCTTTAAATGTTTCGGTCGGCACTTGATTATTATATATTCGGATCATATCCAAATGCCAAAGATCTACTGCACCCTTACCCGATGATTTATTCCGAAATCTGAATTGAAAATCGTCATGGATAAAACCCAAGCTCTTAATTTCTACAAAGTCAAAGGTGAACTTTACTGAATCTAATGGAAAGAACCCATCCTTTCCAGTATAAGACTTTTGTAAGATCCAAGAGCCAGCTGCATCTTTAAATTCCAATAGTAAACTATCAGTCAGTTCTGGTTGATCACCGAATCCTTTAGGCTGAACAAAATAACTGATGTAGAGATCATTGACGGCGATATTATCTAAGTTGATAGCCACGCTAGTAAGGGTGTCTCCACTACCTTGTCTACCATACGGGCTACCCGTATTATCCAGTCCATCGAATGTAGCAACCCCGATGGAAGGCGGATCAATTGCTAAGCTCTGATTCACAAAAACTTGATCATTTTCCCATCGATCCGTAATTGGAAATGCACCCTCTAGGGCAAAGTCATCTACAAATGGCAAAGTGTCTAATGGCACACTACGTTTTTGCAAGGGGGCATTCTTCTTTGCCTGCCTGATGACATGATTATAATCCAGCGCCGATACCTCTATCTGCGCCTCTATAGGAGGCACAATGCAGAAACAGATAATGATCGCTAAGTAATGGTACAAATACATATAAAACTTTTTTGATGAAGAGCGAAAAGACCCTTATTACTAATACAAAAAACGTTATCGAAACGGAAATGTTGCTATAGATTTTGAGGAAAAGGAGCGTTATGAAGGCTTAGTTACAGGTACTTGGCTTAAATTGAGTAAGAAAAAGGTCCACAGGAGCACCAATGTTGATCTTTTTACCTGGGCTAAATACTGGCCTTTGCTTCCACACATACGACTGATTCTGATCTTTGACGGTGGCGTCATTGATCGTAGACCCAATATTTAGACTATACGAGCTGAGAATAAACTTTGCCTCTGCATAGGTTAGACAGTTGATATCTGGCAGGTCTGTAACCGTGCCACCTTGTTCCGTGACAATCAGATCAATCGTCTTACCTTCTGCAATGGAGACGCCCTTACTGATGTCATCATCCGTATATTTTTTCCCTTCTATTTCTATAAAAAGTATAGTATTCGGTTGCTGATTTGCGTCAAAAACTTTTCTACCGATTTGACTTTTTAGACCCTTGCGTTGTAGTTTTCTTGCATAGTTTGTCGCATCATAGTTACCAACCAGATCTGGCAAAATCACATCGTTCGGTATATATTTGGATAGCGTGAGATAGATCGATCGTTGCTCTTTGACCATAGTGCCTTCGCCCGGGCTTTGTTCAAGAATTACACCACCCTCTATTTTAGGATTATAAGTGGAAGAGTCTATCACCAATAAATTAATCTTGTCTTTGCTAGAAAGTCTCATCGCATCATTGATATCCATACCTATGAAGTTTCGTACCTCCAAGGCAGTTCCATGTTTAGTATAAGATTTCATCCAAACATTTGTCAAGAAAAATAAAAGAGTAAGGACGATAGCCAGTATAGCAAGATTGATCAGAAAAACTTTACTGCTGATAAAATACCAGATCCCAAATGCGATGCCTTTCAATTTGTCTACCAAGAGCTTTTTTTTACTAAAGCGAAATTTATAGAAAAAGTCTAATATATCGTAGTAAACGCTAATATAGATACTGTTTATATAGCAAAAGGCTATTTTTAGGGGGCATCACGCTGTTTTCGATAAAAAAAATCGAAAAGCGTGACCGGGCTTTCCGTTTGTATTCTGCACCTATATCGGCTGTGTCATAGAGTCGTATTTTGTCTCGCCTCGTACCTCGTTGAGCCTGCACTTCTCCTTATGTCACTAGCCGCTCTAGGTACCTCATATCACTTCTATCCCTTGCCCAAAATGGATTGTCCTCCTTATTTTGTATTTTGGAGTTGTTAGATACCATTCACAACAAAATTAGAATCTAATGAAGTACGCTCGCTACCAAACTATTTTGATAATGCTCTTTAGTCTACCCTTATCGATCCTTGCACAAGATCATCAAGACTACGTTACTGCTGAAGAATTATATAAACGTAAAAAATTTGATTTATGCACTAATCAGTTAAAAACCATATTTGTTGATGTTGCCATCTATCACGATAGCACAATCGCTGCGAGCTATAAACTACAGGGGGACTTATTCTTGAAAGAGTTTGACCTAAAGAAAACGGTTCCGCAATATGAAAAAGCAGATTCTATTTATGAGATGTTAGGTGCCGCGCAGGCGGATAAACGTTTGAATGTGGTGAACAAAATTGGGATTTGTTATGCACAGCAGGAAAATCTAATTCAAACGGCTCATTATTTTCAGACTGCCTATGATATAGCCATTAAAAAGTACGCTCCGGATGACCTGAACGTAGGTAAGGCTATTAACAATTTAGCAACCGTCTATTTGTATTTAGGAGATTTCGAGCGCAGCTTAGTCTACTTTCACAAATCTATAGCTATCAAGAAAAAATTTGCGGACAAAAACCCTATTCCTCTAGCCAAGACCTATGAAAATGTTGCCTCTATTTACGGTCAGATAAATCAGATGGGAAAGGCAGAAAGCTACTTTCAAAAGGCAGGACAATTGTATTTAAAAGTGCATGAAGGGAATACGGAAACACTCGTGCCCTACTATATCAACCTCGCTGGATTTTATTCGGAAAACGAGAGAGAGAATGACGCTATTACTCAACTTGATTTGGCAGACAGACTACCAGCGAAATTTAAGGAAAACAAGCTCACCGAAATATTGATTAATAAAAATTACGGCGTTGCTTATTTTCAGAAAAAGGACTTTAAAAAGGCACTCCCATATTTTAATACAGCTATCGATTTGGCGGAGAAATATGATGTTAGCAATTCTGATAGAGCAGAAATATTGACTTATATGGCTAACATTTATGCTATAGAAAAAGTCGCCGCTAAGACTAAAAGCACTTTGTCAAAAGCAAGAGAAATTCTTTTGAGATCTTATGAAAAAACACATAAAAGTTATCTTTCCATTTTACAGCAGCATGTATTCATCCTACTAAAAGTAGGGGATGTGGAAGGTGCAAAAAGAATATTATTATCGTATGAAGATAGCTTTAAAAAAAGAAATGAGTTGACTTCAAAAGATGTGTTATTTTCTAGTTTACAAATGGGCTTATATGCAGCGAGACTAAACTACCATTTGGTGGTTTATCAGAAATATAAACAAAGTTCAGATCTTGAAAAAGCGATAAACGCTGCTGATGAAGTTATTACATACCAAGACCAAATTCTCGAGTCAATAGTAGATAATGAAAGTAAAATGTACTTCTTCCGCAATGCATACGCGAATTTTTCGGCGGCAGTTTATCTATACATTGCAAAGTATGAAACTAATGGAGAGCAACAAGATCTTGAAAAAGCTTTTTTCCTATCAGAAAAAACTAAACAATATAATCTCAAAGAGGCGAGAGGTTTTCAAGGCACAGAACTTGTATCATCTATATCCACCGAGTTAGTAGAAAAGGAGAAACAGGCAAAAATTGCGTGGAGCCAAGCGATATCTAAGTATGAAAATCAGCTTGATAAAAAGGCTGATCCAAACAAGATGCTAGCCTTGATTCATAACTTAGATAGCCTTAAGCAATCCCTTCAAGAGGCTACCCAACAATTATCGGAATCCTCTTTGTCACTTTCAAAATATCTAAATAATAACCAAGATATAAATCTTGCTGCTGCTAAGTCGTGGTTACAAGAAAAGCGTCGCACCTATATATCCTATTACTTGAGTGGGAATGACTTTGTTGATAAAGATTATATTTTTAAGATTAATAAGGAAGGATTATCGATCACGGATATTTCTATAAGTAAGGATAGCTTAAATAACCTTATTCATAAATTGGGCGCTTCTTTAAAGTTAGATTTTGAATTAACAGGAGCGGAGTCTACACTTACAGCATATGCTGACCCTGCTAAGCGCTTATATGATTACTTAGTGAGGCCTCTGCAACTAGAGGACTCTATGGGCGTAATTTTTAATCTAGATCAAAAATTGCACAGCTTACCTTTTGAAGTATTTGTTAATGATAAGACTTCGAAGTTCTTAATTGAAGAACACAGCATTTCCTATGCTTATTCATTAAATTCTGTGCTGAGTTTGAAAAACATGGAATACGAAAAATCAATCTTAACCAGCAGTCCAGACTTTAGAGTAGCAGGGGAGTTAAACATGTTTCCCTTACAAAATAATAAAACTGAAGTCCGCGAAATATGTGAATTAATAGGCAACAAAGATATAATCGATATTGAACATAAAGCGCAGTTTCAAGAATCGATAATTGCCCATTCTTTTAATATCATTCATTTAGCCACCCACGCAAAGGCAAATCATAAGAGAGGGTACCAATCTTATTTGGCTTTTGGAAATGACCCTAAGGATATGCTGTACTCAAGAGAGATTTATGGCTTGCCTATCTCCGCTAATTTAGTAGTACTTAGTGCTTGTGAAACTGGAGATGGAGAATTTATAGAATCGCAAGGTGTACTAGGTCTAGCATCTGCATTTGCCGCTACTGGAGTCCAAAGCTTGGTCGTAAGTTTGTGGAGCGTAAATGATGTAGCCACTAAGAAACTGGTTGTCTCTTACTATTCACATTTAGAGAAAGGGTTACTTAAAGATGATGCTTTACGCAATGCAAAATTAGAATACTTAGCTTCAGTACCTAAGTCCAAAAGACATCCATATTATTGGGCTGGATTCATACAATTAGGGTCAATAAATCCTATCGGTTTCGGGCCATCTGGAATTATATATAGTAGTTTCTGGCTTTTTGTTTTGCTCATAGTTTGTATGAGTATAGTTGGATTATATACTTTAAAACAAAAAAGAGCTGCATCACGTTAGGGATGCAGCTCTTTTATATAGAAATTCACTTTTCTATTTCTCTACCACAAACTTGGTAATGCTAGTATGCTCTTCATCTTGAATTTTCAAAAAGTAGATGCCATTATGAAGTGGAGAAGTGTTTATGTTCTCCTGCGTAGTTCCAGTTATTTTCTGTTTTATTATCAGTTGACCTTGCAAATTATATATTTCCATATTTCCAGTAGGCGAGAATAGACTATTGGTCTTTACATTCAATAGTTCTTTTACTGGATTTGGATATACAGCAATATTTAAGGCTGCTAAGCTATTTGTATTGACACTTTCATCAATGTTAATATTGAATCTGTGCGTTCCAGTCCAACCTCCTTCTAAGTCAATAACGGTAAACAAGAAACTATCTGAAGTATTAGGGGTGTCTTCCGTTTTGAATGAGATGTACTGATTATTTAAGTCAAATTGGGAGAATATATCTCCAACCTGAAGAGGAATACCTTGATTCAGAATTTGACCAAATTTAGGTGCTGAAACAACAGTATATACCAACTCCCAATCTAAATTTGTATCGTCTTCTACTCTCAGTGTACTATTAGTTATTACTTTTTCGTAGTTCGGCGAAATGTCTAAAGTCCTATTTCTTACAAGCTCAGGATTACTCAATGCCACACTAGAGCAGAACTCAAGTGACCAAGTGTCAACGGAGCCACCAAACTGAGGACTGTCATCATTAATGATTAATTCCCAAACACCTTCAATATTCTCACCCGTCAAATCGTCTAGGTTACCTTGTGGAATAAAAACATTTTTTGGAGGACAATTAAATTGGAAAGGTGACTGTTGATCAAATGTCATTTCAAATGAACCTGTCATCGCAAAACATTTATTACTTACTAATTTTACCACAGTACCCGTTGGAGATTTAATACTAAAACTAAGATCAGAAAAATCACTGTGGTTACCTGTAATTCCCTTGATATTGATGTCGCTGATAGTACCTGCTTGAACCACGTTTATTTTTGATATTAAATCACCAGAAAAGCTTGTTGATATTGCTAAAGGTAAATCATCAGCAGCTATTGCGCTACAATTTACTGAAACAGAGTGAAAGGCAGAGGGCTCTGATGGTTCTCCTGCACCACATTTTCCAAAAGGAGTAATTCTCCAGTAATAAAGTGTGGTAGGTTCTAATACTTTAGTTAATGAATATTCACCTTCTGTTAAATTATCAGCACGGTCTACTAAACTTTCTGCAGAGAAAGTGGGACTAGTTGCTAGTTCAAAACTGTAACTAACGACAGTGGAATTTGCTGCCCAATCAAAATCGGCTATACCCACTAGACCAGATGCACCATCTACTGGCCCATTTAAAGTAAGTGAACTAAAGTCATTAGATAGTACTTCAAACTGAACAGTTCTGAAGGTAGTGTCTGCATTTGCGGAAACAGCCTGTAGCATTAAGGTTACCATCTCATTTTGCCCAGGTTCATCTATTTCGATTTCTATTGAAGTCTCCTCACCAGGCATTAAAGAAGTATTGCCAATATTGATATCGCTTATGAAATCTGGAACCATTCCTACTATACTAATTTCTACAGCATCTTCGTAGCCAAGTATCGACCCAGTATTTACGTCTAAGTTTACTGTCGCTGGAGCGCATATTTCCTGAAATTCTGGATTTACACCTATGGTGAAATTAGGTTCGGATGCTTCGTTAATTTCAATTCTATTATTAGAGAGATCGTAAAAAACATTATCAGAGGCTTTAATTTTTATTCTTGCGATGTTAGAAGTTCTTTCTGGAATATTTACAAAATGGCTTCCATCATTAAATACTCCTCTTGCTAAAGTATCTGTTACGGTAGCTGCATCATCATAAGAAATCATAATATCAACAGTCTTGCAGTTTACTGGAGCATTCTGGGTATTCGCTGGATCCCAAATTATTTCTTGGTAAGCTCCTGCTGTTAGAATATCAGATAGTGTTGATGGAAAAGTAAGTTTAAAAGGACCAGATTCACCATCCACTTTAAAGCTTACATCATCCCAAACTGTACCACCACCATTTGCAACATTATCTCTTACTGTACAATAGAAACTCAAATCTCTATCGTACGTAGGCATAACTTCTGTATTGTTAAAACTATTAGCGAGTACTGAACCTAATATTGGAAAAGACCTCGTTGGATTTGTAGTAGGTGGACGCGATCTAAAAATTGGCGCATTGCCTACAGGAGACCCAATAGTCGACGGAATCGATTCATTGTCATGCTGTTCCCAGCAATAAGTAATAGCGTCACCGTCTACATCAGATGCTATTGCTGTCAGTTCGAATGGTGTGCTAGCTGGAATATAAAATCCATCTTCATAAGGTGCAGAAACGACTGGTTCATTGTTGCCATTAGGTACCTCCATGCCACAGTTAGCGACTATCACTCGACTATAATTATAGAAAGTCTCAAGGGTCCCAATATTATAATAATCGTCTCCACCGCCTCCGATATTTTGATCGCTGCAAGCGCCTGCATAAGACATGATTGTAGTTCCACTTCCAGGCTCATATGCGGAGCCTGCTGCGCGTTGCTGTGCACTAGATGGGCAATTATCCCAACTGTGACCACAAGCAAATTGATGACCTATCTCATGAGACATAATATTTACTGCAATCGATTCTACATTATTAGAAGCGTGACACGTAACACCTCTCATTTTACCATCTGTACAGACTTGACCAGAGGCGACGCCACCTACATCAGTGCAGCCATTTGTGAAAACGTGTCCTACATCATAATCATTGATGAAGACGCCTGCCCCTGTAAAAGCAGGCAAGTTTTGTCCTAGCAAGCCAGTACCAAGATTCGCTGTCATATAAGGATCCGTTTGCGGATCTAAAAAGATTAACCTATCATTTTCCTCTATCAGTTGCATACGAACGGCAACCTCTAATTCAAAAACTTGATTTACACGATTTATTGCAGTTACATAAGTTGCATTTACAGCCTCTAAAGTACCCCCTTTTCTTACCCCGTATTCTCCTGTACAGGCTAATGCTAAACGATATACTTTTACCGCTACTGGTGCTTGCGCACTTCGTAGTTGAGATTCTGCTTGCGCGGTTAACTTTTCTGCGGTTTCATATTCTGCGAAATGCTGTGCCGTTACTCCACAGCCTAAGTTCGGTATAAGCTCAGAATTCACATCACTCATATTGTTAGTGTTATAAACAACACAAAAATTACCTTTACCTTCAGTGTATGGATCTATATACACCTTACCTTCTGGGGTGTGGATAGAACCATGAAACCCTTTGGGAGTATAGTCAAATCTAATACTGTGTAGCGGGTTATCTAAGCCTTGACCGCTATATGATTTTATATTAGGATATTTAGCCGCTAATTTTGGTGCCATTACTGGCGATTCAGAAACGGCAAAATTTTCAATGCTCCCATCTGCTAACGGAAAAGAAATGATTAAATCCTTCGCAGGTTTAGTATACTCCATCGGAGCTTTTTTCAACACCTGCTTTAATTTGACCATATCTAGTTTGAAATACTTCTCACCCATCGGCTGTTGCAGGACTTTTGCACTTTTTTCATAAGGAATTACCTGTGTTGTCGTCTCTTGCCAGAAATTATTTTTCTGAGCGCTAATAGTCTGAATACACGTAATAGTGAAGGTTAAAAGGAGTAGGTAGATTTTCATATATCGAGTTTTAGATTTTGCTAACAAATATAACTTATTTAGGCATTACACTCTAGTATCTGAGCGACTTATAGACGAATACAGTGTTCTAGCCGTCAAAAAGTAGCCTTCAGCTGTAGATTTCCAAAATGTACGATTGCTAAGTCACCTGTTTCCCTGCCATTATAATTAATAACGAGCTGTAGGTTCTTAGATACATTTTGATTAACACTTATTTGCCACTCTAAGTTTTTACCCGGCTGCAGTCCATCCAGCATCGTGAAGGATGCAGGATTGTTAATGATCCCTTCAAATTCTACTAGGGAGTAGGTAAAGATCAGATCTACAGATTGAGAATTTGTGTTTTGATAGCCTAGCGTAAAATTGAATTGATTTTTGCTCAAGACTTGATTTAGACCAATTTGGTTCTGTTGGTTTTCCCAATTGTATTGAATGGTAGCATTGAAGGCACTTGACAATAAAAAATGTAGCGCCGGGTTAACACGCTGAAAGTCAATCAGAAAATTTCGCTGTTGAAATATGCTGGCATCGTTCGATCGGCTCCCCAGGAAGATATCAAAGCTATGTGTCATCCATGATCTCAATTTTAATTGATAGTGAGCATAATTTTCTATCTGTTCATTTTTAAGTATACCTATATCTAAGGATTGCGCAGAAAACACATTTGACCTGCCTATATAGAAGTCAAAATTTGGATTCCCTCGGTTAAAGTAGAGGTTGTTTCTGATTAGAGATTGAGCAGAAACTATTCCCTCTTTATCAATAGATATTTTAAAGGGATTCCAGAAGTCAAAACCATCCAATGTTTGATTTTTTCTACTTATTTGAATATTGGTCGCGGTAGAAAATCTGCTAACAAATTTCTTAACACCCGTCTTATCAAACCAAATTGGCTTAAGCCCCAACTGTAGATTCTGATTGAGTAAAACATTTTGAGTTTTGATAAAGTCTAAGGTCGGTCGCTCAACTCTTATATAGGTAGCTTGATCTATATTGGGAGCGATTTCAAATTCCTCTATTTGTTGGACTCCATCATTATTATAGTCTATCCATTGAAATATGCCTCTTCCAGGTTCTACTTCTACATAGATGTAGGATCGTCTATTTTCTTGCCCACTACCTAGCTCATATGCAGTAGTAGACCTAAGCACTCCCTTCCATGCTTGAAAAGTATAGCTCAGTTTGCCAAGATAGGTTTGTAAATCTACTTGATCAAAAAGCATAGGATTGTTTACTTTTAAGTTTCGAGCTGTAAAATTCCAGTTCAAACTCTGTGTAGTTTTCGCTCGCCAGTGCCCTTGAACATTGAGCTCATCCGCAGTGGTCGATAGGGCAAACTCCTTGCCTGATGGTAACTTATCTATCCGTTTTGCCAGCAGTAATTTTATATGCAATAACTTACTTGGATCATTCTCTAAGTAAGTCTCATACCTGTTAAAGTATATGCTTTCTAGCGCTAAGGAGTCATTGGCAAGTCTACGTTCATTGTGCTCGATAATAGTTCTGAATCCAGCAGTCAAACCAGATTTTCCTAAACGCTGAGAAACATCAACGTTTGGTCTCCAGAAGGTACTACTTTGTAAAGCAGTTTTTGACTTTAGTAAGGATGGTTTTGATAGGACAGCAAATCCCTTGTGGCTAAAAAATAAATCTGCAGACTGTTTAAATCCTTGAATACCAGATGCATTATCCAAGAACGCTGAATTTATTTTTAACCTTAAGAAGTCTTTTTTTTGCACTTCGACATAGCCATTCAAAAAGTGTTGTTCTGAAATTTCTGCGTTGGATTTCAAATTCCAATCCCAAAAAAAATCTGCATTCCTAAATGGGTTGACTGTCGTAAAATCTTCTTGTAGATACTCATATGACAGTCCTGCTTTGAGCGCCATATCATCACTTAATTCATCGTCTATATAGTTTAAACCAGAAAAAATAGCAAAGCCGATGTTGTCCTTGTTATCGATATTTGAGAATCTGTTTTGATCCTCATTACTCGCTGCAAATTCGGATTCTATCGACCACTTTTTATTAAATTGATGATAGCCACCTAATGTCAACATGCTTGTTTTTTTGGGAGCGGTCAATCGGATTAACGGCGCATGAGTTCCTTGTGATATATTGCCCTCAGGAGCAACCCACTGAAAAATTGTACCGTTGTTAGACCCTGGCACCAAAATATAATCTCCTTGACCTGAACCGACAAAAGAAAATTGTGCAGTAAATAAATCGAGGTTGCCCGCAGCGGAGAAAACAAGTACGCTATCATATGCAATATTGTTAACCGTTGTATCAACCAAGACATAAGTAATTGGATTTAGATCATTCTCCTCAAATATCTGAATACTAGAGCCAAAAGCATTTTCAAGATTATCACCCAATAATGCTAGCTGTTGTTTTTGATTGATCCCTACAGCACTGCTGCCGCTGGTATTTCTGCTATCCTGCTCATTATAATAAGTGGCGTAGAGCTTTGACTTCTTCTTTTGATAGGCTGCGCTTAGACGTAGTCCACTTCTTAAATAATTTTGATTATTATATTCGAAATCTGCAGTTATTCTAACATCTTTAGTAATTAGTAAGTTAGGTGTAAAAGTGATTTCTGCCGTATTGTAATCGATCACATAGTCTTTTTCTATGCCTCGCACAAGCAGTACGCCATCCAGATAGACTCGTTCAGTAGAAGCAATTACAATAATGAAATTCTCGCCTTCAGCACCAGTCAGTCGGTAAGGCCCTTGATTGCCTTCTTGCACAGGAATTATGTTTCTGTTATATTTTCCACGAGAGATAGCTGCTGCTGCGGAGGTCGTCAGCGTTGCATCATTAACTAAAGTAAACTTATCATCATAAAGTAAGCCTTGCCACTTCTTGTAATAGTCCAAAAAATAACTCGTGTCCGCACTTATTTCATAATCTCCTACCAGCAGACGATGATCCTCCTTACTAAGCTGAATAAACACCTTGTCAAACTCTCGTAACTGCTGTGTATTGCCTTCTGGTTGCAGTGGGATATTTTGATCTGAAATAGCAGCAAGAATCTCGATCTCATCTCCAATTTTACCACTAAGTTGTAAATCTAAATCTGAGTTTAAAACGAGGTCTTGGCGATTACCAATAGTAAACCCTCTAGCAAAACTACCAGAATAGTTAAGTCCTCCACTATCGTTGAATTTAGCATTATTGTCTCCCTCTGAAGATTGTTGATTGTAAAACTGATCTGGACTTTTAGCTATCAATGTAGAATCCAAAAGCTTCCCTTTATCAAATAGGGGAGCATTGATGGTTCTATATTGAATACATATTGAATCCCCAACCGCTAAGCCAGTGCCAAGAAGCAGTGTATCGGATAGTATTTCAAAGCGGACAAGTGTAGGATCGCCTTTTTTCCTGACTTGAACCGTATTTGGGACTATAATTGAGCCTCTATGAATGTATAAGTTAGAAGTAGCCACTAAACAAGTATCCACATAAGCAGTTCGATCCTGCGCATAGCTATTTACCAGTATAGTAGCAAATGCCACTATCCACCAAACTCTTAATAATGATTGCGCTTTGGTAGAGTACAAATTGAACGTATGTTTCTAAATATATGAGGTGTTTGGTGATTTAACGTTGCTAATTTTGGGATTACTATGCAAAGCGTATCTTTTTGCTTAAAAATTTGGTGTGATGTCGCTTACCATCACGCACGAATTCAATGTTCTTAGGTATAAAGTTGGCATTTTTCACCAAAAAAATCGTATATTTGCAATCCATTTGAGAAAAGCGGTTAAAAATTGCTCGTAACTAAAGTGTTGCAGTCGACTTTTCCAAAGTAAATTTATCCAATAATTGAAATATCTTTCTGTGTAGAATAGTCTTAATACTTTGATTTACAGACATATCTACAAAATATAAGGTGCCAATTCATTGTTCTAGTTAGAACAAATACACGATCAGGCATGTATTATATTTTTACTAATTAAATAAAATAGGATAATGAGGAATAAGAACTTCAAATACGCTAAAGGAGTATATTACTTTAACGTAAGAAACGGACAGCAAAATATTACGATTAAAAGAGTGAAGAAAAACGAGGCAGTAATGGCTTACAATGGTTACAAGCAAAATGGTAAAGATGTAACTTGGTTAGGTTGCTGGAATGGCAAAAAATGGGAAGAAACTAGCGTTACTAGTAATGCTGAAGCATAATAAAAATATTCAAACGACTAATTTATGATCATAATTGAAGTAAAAGAAGGCGAATCTATCGACCGTGCATTAAAAAGGTACAAAAGAAAGCACCAAAATATTGGTATCAATAAAGAATTGCGCTCGCGCAAGCAATTTACCAAAGCGTCTGTAGATAGAAGATTCGAGGTTCTTAAAGCGAGGTACAAGCTAAAGAAGTTCGGTTCATAGCCATTACTCCATATATACGTTTAAAAACATCACCCTCTGCTAATTCGATGATCTCGTAATAGCAGGGGGTTAGTTTTTTGAACTAATCCGTTATTGCTTTTTAAGCTTTAATGATCCTTTTTTTGTACTTTTACGTAAGTAATATCAATTATAGCCCCAATCTTATTACCCATCTACCGTATTGTATTTCATAATCGATTGATTTAGAACATTTTGCGTGCTGCAAGTAAAGTTCTGATCTTTGAACATATCACAATTATGCGTAGAATTCTACTCTTAGTCCTATGCGTTGGGTACACTTGTATTTCCATCACAGCGCAAAATAACAGATCTATTGATGGATTTTCCAATAATTTAGCAAACCCAGAGTGGGGAAGCACCGATGTAAATTTATTGAGAATTGTTCCTTCGGCTTATGGTGATGGTTTAGCCACTCTCGCAGGTCAAGATCGACCCAATCCAAGATTTATTTCTAACGAACTCTTCAGTCAATTAGACTTGCTTAATGATCCAATGGAGCTGAGTAATTTTATCTGGGTTTTTGGGCAGCTTATGGATCATGATATTGGATTGACTAGCAATGAACCAAACGAGTTTGCCATGATTCCAGTACCCATGGGCGATCCGTCATTTGATCCTTTCAATACAGGTATGGTTATGATACCTATGCGCAGATCTACCTTCGATCCCAATACGGGCACGAGCAGCCCTCGCCAGCATATCAACGAGATCACCACATTTCTTGATGGAAGTTGTGTGTATGGCTCAGACCAGGAAACTGCGGATTGGCTGCGATCATTTCAAGACGGTAAACTGAAGATGTCATCTGGAAATCTCCTTCCTTTCAATACTTTAGATAATGAGAGAGATGGCGAGTTAGATAATGCTGCACCTCATATGGATGATGAAGTTGGTTTTTCGCCAACTTTATTCGTAGCAGGTGACGCAAGAGCCAATGAAAATTTATTGCTTATTGGCCTACATACCCTTTTTGCAAGAGAGCATAACAGAGTTTGCGACGAATTAAAATTATCCAATCCAACTTTTACAGATGAGCAGCTTTATCAAAAAGCAAGGAAGATAGTAAGTGGGATTATTCAGCATATTTGCTTTGACGAATGGCTGCCTGCTATGGGCATTGAGTTGCCTGCATACGCTGGCTACAAATCTGATGTCAATCCAGGCTTGTCTAATATTTTCACTGGTGCAGCTTTTAGATTAGGACACACTTTATTGACCAGTGATATCATGCGTCTTGACAATGATGGTCAAGAGATATCAGCCGGAAACCTGAAATTACAAGAGGCATTTTTTCAGCCTTATAGAGTCGTTGATGAAGGGGGCATAGATCCATTATTCAAAGGCATGGCACAGCAGATACAGCAAGACTTTGATTGCAAAGTAGTAGACGACGTGCGCAATTTTCTTTTTGGTCCTCCAGGTGCAGGTGGGCTCGACTTGGTCTCTATTAACATCAATAGAGGACGAGAGCGTGGATTTCCAGACTACAATACTGTACGCACAGCTCTAGGTCTAGGGACAGTTACCGCATGGGATGAAATCAATACAGATCCAAATTTTGCAACCTTGATGGAAAGTACTTATGGTGATATTAATACTATAGACCCATGGGTAGGGTTTTTAGCGGAGGAGCATATGCCGTCTGCTTTATTTGGCCCCACCCTTATGCACATTATGCACGATCAATTTTTACGCTTACGCGATGGGGACAGATTTTATTATCAGAACGATACAGGATTGACATTGTCTGAAAGACAAAGTATTGCCTCGACTAACATGGCAGATGTTGTTAGAAGAAATACAGGAGTAACGATCATGCAGGGAAATTTATTTAAGTCGTTGTCACATGAGAATGTTGCCAACTGCAATGCACTAGTTAGCAATGCAGATCTTAACATTAGCATTAGAAATCCCGCAGGAACAAAAATACAAAACACAGACCTGAAATTTATTAACGGTGCAACCCAATTCCAAGAGCAGATAAATAATATTGCAAACGGAGAGTTTGTCTTAAATAATTTACTTACCTGCTACGATTATGATTTAGCCGTTTCTAAGGAAGGCAGCTACCGCGGAGGAGTATCTACCTATGATATCATTCTTATACAAAGTCAGTTACTTCAGCTCAACGATTATTTTATATCCAATCCGTATCTGCAACTAGCGGGTGATGTAGACAATAATAATAGACTTGACGTTAACGACATGTTAGTTATTAGACAATTTTTACTAGGATTTATTGATGAGTTTCCGGCGGTTGAGCCATGGCAGTTTTACCCGGGCGATATTGATTTTCTAGATCCAAGTGATCCCTTTACGACGGATTTTACTTCCAATTTGGCTATCGCTCTGTTAAATGATAATCGGGATATTTTGTTTACTGGTGTGAAAGCTGGAGATGTAAGTGGAAATGCACAAGTCAATTTAAGTCCCGTAGCAGAGCCCCGTACGGCGGCGGATATTTCTTTCAAGACAGGAGCTAGCAATTTCAAAAAAGGAGAAATTGTAAGTATTCCGATTTATTCCGATGCTATGGAAGCTTTAGCTGGATTTCAATTTACCCTAGACTTTCATACAGAATATCTACGTTTCGAAAATATGACTTCAGGTAGTTTATCCAATTTCTCTGCTGCTAATTATAGGCATGACGAAAACCTAGGAACAGTGACTACGAGTTGGACGGGTAAAATTTCTGCTAAGAATATCGCTCCACTTTTTTACTTAAACTTTACTGCACAGCAAGACGGAAATATTGCAAACTATATTTCTTTCACCCCCCATGTATTGGTAAGTGAAGCATATACGCAATCTGCAGAGATAGCAGATCTCAGTTTAGATTTTGACGGTGTGGTTACACAGACAACTACTTCTTTTGAAGTTTCAGCTGCTCGACCAAACCCTTTTAAGTACAATACGACTATAGATATCAAGATGCCGACAGACGGCTTTATGGAACTACTGATTACTGATAATTTCGGTAGACAAGTATATACGCAGAATGCACAACTCACTGCTGGGATTAACACCTTGACGATCTCACCAGAAAATATAGGGACTACAGGTACCTATTTTTATCAGATTAATACTGCTCACGGCATTAAGCACGGACAGCTGATCTACATCCAATAAGGTTTATATTAGAGATAAACATATTTTTTACATCGCAACTCAAATTCATTTTGGGTTGCGCTTTTTTTTGCCATATATTGAATATAGAGCATGATATTATATTTAAAGGTGGGTGCAGTATTCAGGCAGAGTTGATATAAGTGTTGTTGATTGGGCGTGCCCTATTTCTTCGCCGGAAAAGGCTCAGACATAGGTCAGGCTATACAGCACTCCACGTCCGTTGCGGTCCTGGCGCCTATCTACCGCACCATGCTCGGACTTCTCCCAAGAGGTCGAATGCTTACTATCCTTCACGCAAAATTTTCACTAGTGAGTAGTGATCTAAAATAAAAACTCAAAAATCATTTGACTCTCCAGTCCTTATTAATATAACCTTCCTAGGAGAACTGGAAAAGAGTGATGAATAATCCGAAAGTTTTTATTTCTATGGGAAATGTTTTAAACCACTTACAAGCTTGAATTGTCAATCTAAGATTATTTTTTATCTGTCTATAATATATTCAGCCGATCAAATGAGCAAAGGCGCTGTCGCAAGACTACAGTAATAATAACTAGAATTAAGTATACTGACTATCCGCATATTGTACACTAAAAAATTTTACAGATATTTCAAATACAAAGTCCTGAAAGGACGTCATGTAACAGCGAGGGGTTTTTAACCCCTCGTAGATTGCCACCCCTTTTCAAGTCCTGTAAGGACGAAATATTGTTAATTCGCAAATTTTGAGAGCTGTAATTTTATTCAGTTTAATTTAGGTATGTTCGTAAGAAAGTTAACTCCTGCATCATGAAGGAGTTAATCAAAGTTGGCAATTTGTCACGATTTTTTCTTAAAAATCACGCCAAATTGGATTTTGGTTTGCCTAATACCGTGGGTTGCTACCCACGGCTAATGATATTTAACCACTCTGTGGTTATCACCTCCTACTTCTGGATATGCCTAATTTATTTCATCCCCCGCAAAAGTAAGGCAGGACAAGCATTTCAGGACTTGGCATTTTAAAACAACATTGGTGTACATCAAGCGGATAGTCAGTTTAAGTATTACAAAACGGGATTTGCATCAACATCACATTAATATGCTTTTTCAGGTAATTTCAAAGACAGGCGAGTTACTTATACTGATTTGTGAATCGGAGAAAATAAGTCATGTCCACACAAAGTATTTATAGCCTTGCCCACAAACGATGTAGAGTAGTAATCCCTGCGGGATCAAAGATTTATTAGACAGCGCAAAAATGAATTCTGCGACCCTAGGAGGTCGAACAATCTGCAAATAAATGAATATGACTATCCGCTTTTTGGGTTATAAAATAAATAGTTTATTAATTATCAAGACTTATGTGGGATCGTATTTTTTTTGACAATCAACTTGTTAGAAATCTAGTACCTAGGATGGGGATAGTCGTCAAAAAATATATAAATTGATCCATCTGGGTTAATAATCTATGAATTTTTCCCTATCTCATGTGTAGATGGGAACTTGTCTTACGCGCTACGATTTTCGCGACTCGCTGAAAGCGACTAAGCGAGACAAGCGGAGCGCGTTAGAGATAAGAGGTAGAAGTGGCATTCCGATTTTTTTTTGCGGGAGCAAAAAAAACGGGATATAACGTATGACTCGGTGCCGATCCTTTTTCAGGATTCGGTATATCCCCAAAATATTGCTTAAATTTGGGACACATCTAATAACTACTTTCTTGTTCGAGCATCCCGATGGTTATCGGAATTAAGCGAAATTTAGAATTTAATACTTCGTTATTCTTCAGTCGCTTAGCTAAGGCTAAACGCCTTCAGAATGCTTTGTCTAAATTCATTTATTTTATTTTCGCGTCAAGAGGCAGTTAGTAAAGATGCCCTTACTCATAAAATAAACATGTATGTCAGATTACTATCCAAATTTGCTCTCGCCATTAGATTTAGGTTTTACTACGCTTAAAAATAGGGTGCTGATGGGCTCTATGCATACTGGACTTGAAGAAGAGAAAGGTGGGTTTGAAAGGCTTGCTAAGTATTTTGCTCTACGCGCTAAAGGGGGGGTAGGACTCATCGTGACTGGAGGAATAGCTCCCAACAAGGCAGGCTGGGTCGGACCATTTGCTGCTAAGCTTACTTCGCAAAAGGAGGTAAAAAAGCATCGCCTAATAACAGATGCGGTCCATGCAGAGGATGGCAAAATATGTATGCAAATACTGCATAGTGGGCGGTATGGGTATCATCCATTCACGGTGGCGCCTTCTTCGATAAAGTCTGCGATAAATCCTTTTAAGCCGTGGAAGTTGACCCAGAAGGGAATCAAAAATACGATTGCGGACTTTGCGAAGTGTGCTGCGCTCAGTAAGGAAGCGGGCTATGATGGGGTGGAAATCATGGGCTCAGAGGGCTATTTGATCAATCAGTTTATCGTAAAAAAGACGAACAAAAGAGATGATGAGTGGGGTGGTAGTTATGAAAATAGGACACGGTTTCCACTGGAAATAGTGAAGGCGGTAAGGGAGATTGTAGGGAAAGATTTTATCATCATCTATCGATTGTCGATGCTGGATTTGGTAGAGGATGGTAGTACTTGGGATGAGGTGGTGCAGCTGGCTAAAGCGATAGAGGCTGCTGGTGCGACGATAATCAATACAGGGATTGGGTGGCATGAGGCGCGTGTTCCGACGATAGCGACGATGGTACCGCGTGGTGGTTTTAGTTGGGTGACGAAGCGATTGATGGGCGAAGTGCGTATTCCGCTGATCACCACGAATAGAATAAATACGCCTGAAATAGGAGAGGAGATATTGACTAAGGGACACGCTAATATGGTATCGATGGCGAGGCCCTTGTTGGCTGATCCTGACTTTGTAGTGAAGGCAATGCAAGGAAAACCGATGGCTATAAATACTTGTATCGCTTGTAATCAGGCTTGCTTGGATCATGCGTTTGAAAGAAAAATTGCAAGCTGTCTGGTCAATCCAATGGCTTGTCATGAAACGGAATATGATATGAGTCCTGCAGAAACTAAAAAGAAATTAGCGGTGATAGGTGCTGGACCAGCAGGAGTAGCTTGTGCAATATACGCTGGACAAAGAGGGCATGAGGTAACTTTGTACGAGGCGAATGCGGAGATCGGAGGGCAATTCAATATGGCGAAAGAGATCCCTGGGAAGGAGGAGTTTCATGAGACGATCAGATACTTTCTCTATCAGTTAAAAGAAAATAAGGTTAAGGTAAATTTGAATATGCGTGTCGATGAAGCGTATCTCGATGCGCAGGGGTACGATGAAATAGTGCTGGCTACGGGGGTCGCACCGAGACAGTTGACGATGGAGGGAATAGATCATCCAAAGGTGCTAAGCTATGTGGATGTGCTGCGGGATAAGAAGCCAGTAGGGAAGTCTGTTGCGCTAATAGGAGCAGGTGGTATTGGATTTGATGTGGCAGAATATTTGACTACCGATTCGCTGCCAACAGTCGAGCACTTTAGCAAGGAGTGGGGGATAGATCAGACGCTGAGTACGGAGGGTGGTCTGGTGCCGGAGCAAGACGAACCGCCAAAGCGAGAGATCTATATGTTGCAGCGCTCGAAAGGGAAAATGGGTGGCGGACTGGGAAAAACGACAGGTTGGATTCATCGCTTGAGTATGAAGAAAAAGCAAGTCAAGCTGATGAATAAAGTGAGCTATCGTAAAATAGATGATCAGGGCCTGCACATCAGTCGAGATGGGGTAGACGAAATACTGGCGGTGGATAATATAGTGATCTGTGCTGGACAAGTGTCGGTGCGGGATCTGTACGAGTCTATGGAAGCTAAGGGCAAAAAGGTGCATATTATAGGTGGCGCGCACGAGGCGAAGGAACTGGATGCGAAGTATGCGATCGAGCAGGGGATGAAACTGGCTTTAAATATATAAATAGTTGATAGAAATATCGTCAAGAAAAAATTTGTTTTTTCTACACTTTCGAAAGATTTTTGGTGGCGACTCTTTAGTATTTTATGGTAGTTTTTTCGTTCTGCGCAGGTGGCAAAATTGCTTCAAACTACCATAATAGTGGTATGAAAATCAATTAATATCTGCATTTTAGATAAAAATGAAAAAAGAAAATATCATTGTTATGCGTTACGATGATATTAGTTGTTAAAAATTGAGTTTTGAAACCGATTGACTTCAAGAGAATTACCAATTAGGATAATTTTATATACATTTTTATCTATATGTATAGACAGTTCTGCTACACCGTTTATGGTATAAATTGCATGGCGAGATTCTTTCATGTTTGAGTTATTAATCATAATTTGGACTAGATTATAGAAATATAATCCTTTGAAATAACCATGAACATATCAAACCGATTACCTATAGAGGGAGAGCCTCTAACTCACTCGTGATCCCGCGAGCGAAATTCTTTTACCCAGTTTCATGGTTTCTAAAATTTGCTATTCAATGCCTAAAATAGGTATGACTTTTTTACAGTCATGCGCTCATTTCTGTGGCACTTGGTTTGCATATATGTAATGTGTACGATTTCCTAACTGGGATTGTGCTTGTAAAGAATTTTACCATAAACACCACACACGTGATAAGAACCGTAATCGCAGACGACCACCAGCTTTTTACCGAAGGGCTGAAAAACATTCTAAGAAGAAACGATAAATTTGAATTTCAAATTATCGGTGAAGCAGAAAATGGTAGAGATTTACTCCCTATTCTGAAAAGAACTTACCCAGATTTATTATTGCTTGATCTCAATATGCCTGAGGCCGATGGTCTTGATGTATTGGATACTATCAAAGATAACTACGGTGATATGAAGATTCTTGCATTGACTATGTATGATGAAGCTAAACTGGTAAAATCTGCATTTAAAGCTGGCGTGGATGGATATATTTTGAAAAATTCTGATCCATATGAATTGATCAACGCTATAGATGAAGTGTTAAAAGGGAAGACCTATATTGGCGTAGGGGTGCAGCTAGTAGGTGCACGAACCAACGGTGCTACTTTTATGGCTGATAAAGAAAGAAGTAAGTTTGAAGATAAGTTTGTTCAAAAATATAATCTTACTAAAAGAGAGATTGAAATATTGAAATTGATTTCTCAGGCTTTTAGTAATAAAGAAATTGCGCAGGAATTATTTATCAGTGATCAAACAGTAAGTGTGCATAGAAAAAATATTATGCGCAAGTTAGGTGTCAGTAATATTGCTGGACTGATTAAGATTGCGTATGATAATTCTATTGTGTAGAGGATTAGATCCAGGGTCCGTCATCGTTTTCTACGTAGTACAAGATGTAGTCTTTTAACTGGGAACTGAGTTCTTCTTGCAAGTACGGAATCCTAATAACGCCCGCTGCAGTAAACAGGTGTAGGTCAGAGAGGGATCTACGTTTTTGAAATATGCTCTGTCTGATTCTAATACCTTGAATTTTATTCCATCGCAAAAGCAGGTAGGATGTTTTGATGAATCCGCGTCGAACCAGCAATCCTTCTGATCCAATTTTAAAGTTCCATTTTTTCCAATAAGTATATGTATAAATAGAGATCATAAGTACTGTTGCAATGATCATCCAAATCTCAATAGGATTGTCTGGTATAGTCAATTTTACTATTGTCATTATAAAAGGTATGATTGCTAGTGCAAAAAATGTTCTAATCATTAAACGTGGGCTTACCGGATGGGTTAGCATATCTGCTCTGTTCTCCGAAGGGAAATAACTATCGCAAACCGACTCTAATTGATCTTTGTATACACCAGGAATTTGCATAGTTTGTGATCTTACCATATTGGTGCTAAAGGCCTGGGATAAATTCAATTCGAACATCGAGAATAGATTCTTCAGTGGGTTTGTATGCCACCCAACGAGTTGAATTTTGTGCATGGCAGCCTGCTTTTCATTTCTGGTAAATAAGCCGCTAACTAATTTATACCCTTGCGCCGTTTGTTTGAATATTAGGTTATAATATTTTAAGATCGTTCTTCCTAAAGTCAGTGCTAAGGTTGCGATAATAGCCGCTGGGACAAGTTGAAAGATAAAACTTTGTAAGGTATTGCTAATTAGTGATTCTAAGTCCGATAACTTTTGACCTTCGAAGAATATATCAGCATACTGAATAAGGCCAATAAAAAAGAGTGCAATCACTGCAAATGAACGTAAGTGGTTTTGGCCCATTCCCACTTTTAACAACGAAGTAATATCCAATTGTAATATGACTTTGTCTTCCTCTTTGACTGCTGATATTTTTTCGGTTTCTTCTGATACTATTTGTTCCTTTTGCTTAAGGATGTAATTTTTAATTATCTCTGCTTTTTCAATACGAATTGCATCTATTTTTATTTCATTGTTTTTGGATCCTGCGGTATCTATTTCGAGACTAGCTACCTTAAATATTCTGTGCAAGAAAGTTTGGTTGGTATTGATAGCTTGAATGCGATCGAATGGTACATTGATGTTTACTTTCTTGAGTATTCCTTTTTGGATAATGATCTCATCATTGTTGATGTGATACTCAAATTTGTAGTAGGCGGCAATAGAAAAAATAGTACTGAATACACTAATCAGAATAAAAATAAGTAACTCAAAACCATCAAATGATTTATTGGGATTGAAAAAGAATATGAGCAATATAGGGAATGCATTTCTCAGCATCTGTGTGAGAAATTTGTAAAGAATCAACAAAATCGCGACTGGAGATTGTTTTTGCGGGGTAAAGAGGTATTCCAAGTTATTCTTCTTCACTTATCATTTTTTTCGTGGATGTGGCATCAACAATATACTCTTTGAGACTAGTGGCAACATCTTCTGATAAGCCAGGAATCTCAAGATCGCTGCTTTGTCCACCTGCAGTGAAAACTTTTAAGGTAAATAGGTCGAATACCTGATCCAGTGGGCCTTGTGATATTTCACAATGTTGAACTCTATTAAAAGAAATAGTAGTGGTATTTGTAAATACAACTCCTTGGGTATATATAATGTCATGTGCTCTGAGTGCGTGTCCTCTTTTGAAGTAACTGATAATAGTAACAATCACGGATAAGATAGCGAAGGGGTAGAACATAAATCTCAGATAAGGAATCCACTCGTAGAATTGTTCCTCCATAGCACTTATGCATAACGCAAATAGACCCCACATAATAGTCCAAAAGAGAATGCTCTTAATAACGGATAAACTTAGATAAGATTTTTTTGGTTTGAATAGTTCCACCTCCTCCATTCGAGGAAGTCCACTTATATCTATCTGCTGATTACTGAAAAGTTCCATTTTGTCTTTAGTCTAAATTATTTTTTTAACTGCTTTAGGCATTTGTTCTTGATACGCATTGAGTAACCAGTTAGTAGCGGTTAGTAATTTTGTGTTCTCAATTTCTGTTTTGATCTTTGCATAATGCTTAGGATTTTGCCTCAAAATCTTATTCAATAGATCGCAAAAATTAAGGTATATCTTTTTCTTTGTATTCGAAACGTTTTTTGACCTTTTTAGATAAATAGTAAATGCTGCAATTTGCGAAAGCAAAGCCTCCATTTCATTTTTATGATAGAATATCTTTATTAACATCATCCTACTCCCTAAGTTGTATGCTAGTTCTAGATCATTTAAGAATACTTTGCTTAGGTACTCTTGCGCCATATCATAATTCTCCATAGCGAAATACAGCTCTGCTAAGTTGTAATTTAAGGCTTTGGTTTTGTGTGCTGGTTCTAACTTATCTGCGTAGGTGGTAATAAAGGTTTCTACAAACTCAAAACGATTGAGCAAGAGGCCAAGCTTAACAATGTTTTTAAATTTCCAATGGGATAGAAATCCATTTTGGTACATATTACCTGAACTTAGAAATTCCGAATAGAGCTTTAGTGCCTCATTTATATAAAATTCTTGATTGTAGGATATACGTTGAATACAATAGTTGATAGCTTCTTCATAAATTTCACCAATTTCTTTCTTAGAAAATTCTCTGCTATGATTTACTATGATTTCTTGAAGTCTATAAAAATGAGGAAGAGATTTTTCTTTGGTCTGCAGCATTATGATTTCATAATATGCATTGACGATAGGGATATCATCAAAGTTCTGTTTAGCATACTGTAGAATAAATTCCATGCTTGGAATGATGATTTCTTTTCCAAGCATTGCTTTTCTGTTTAGAAGTACAGTAAAGTATTGCAATTTTCTGGAGACATAGAATAGGTCAAGGTTTTTGCTCGCTAAATGAGCACTGATATCGTCCTTGCGTTCATTCCTTGATATGAAGTACCTATCTTCTTTGTCATTGATTTCAAAATTTTTCCAATAGTGGTCAATACCTTTTCGGTTTGTAAGCTTAAGATTTTTTTTGAGCTTTTTAACCTCCTTCTGATACAGCGAAATAAGCGTTCGTTCAGCGAAGACCGAAACTAAAGATGTGCTAAATTCTTCTTTTCGAATATTTTCGACCTTCAAGAACTCTAGAATTAGCTTTATTAAATCGCTCTGTAAATAACCGAGATGTTTCTCATTGTAATCTTTATTAGGATACACCTTGTTATAAATTGTTCTTTTGTTTGTATTTGATTCATTGAATTCGGGATGAATCTTACAGAGATACTTACAGAGCTGAGTCAGAATTATCTTTTTATTAAAATAAGGGGATTCTAAGAACTCTATTAATCTCGGTAATTCTTCCACCTTTAGAGAACTCAAAATCCTAATCATCTTAGAATTTAACATAATATTATCTTAAATATTGACAGGAATAGTATTGTTATAATACCAAAACATGGAAAATAAATCATTACACATATAAATAATTATAATATGTTATTGGTTAAAATGTTGGTACATAGCAGTTTAGATAATTTCGTAAATTGGAATAGACTTAAAGATAATATATAATTGTCTGGAAAGAGAATATATTTGTAATTGCCAAACCTATTGATATCAGTTACTTTTGAAATGTATTTATAGTCCTAAAGCAAAATCCTATTATCGATGCAATATTTATACAACAGATTGACTCCCTTAATTTTATGTATACTTTTTTTTTCAAGTGTACTTCATTCCCAAAATACATTGTGGCCTGGTGATGCAAATAATAACGGTGTTGCCAACTGTGTTGACCTCTTATATGTAGGGGTAGGTTATAATGAAACAGGCCCTCAGCGAGCAAATGCAAGCACGCTATGGCAAGCACAAAATATTGATTCTCTGTGGGCAAATGATTTTGCTGACAACTCTGCGAATTTAGCTTATGGCGATTGCACTGGGGATGGTGTTATCAATACTGATGATGTAGTGATGGCAATTAAAGCCAATTATCTAAGAACTCATAATTCAACCAGTATACTTAACAGCTCTGATGGGTATAATAATAGTTCGTCAAATTCTCCGATTCTTGGAATGCAGCCGAATACGCCTTCAGTTAGTGAGGGTGGCCAATTTACTGTAGATTTAAATCTTGGAGATGTAGGACTTCCTGTAGATGACTTTTATGGTATTGCTATGGTGATTAGCTATGACAAACCATTTATTAGTATGAATTCCCCTACTCAGTTTACTGCGGAAGCAAATTCATTTATCGATCCAAATAATTCAATGGCGGTAAATACGATCTATACAGATACTCTGGCTAGACAAGTAGAGTTTGCCTATGTAAGAACAAATAGAATAAATGCTGGACAAGGCTATGGTACAGTAGGTACTTTTTCATTTATTATTGATGACGACGTAATAGAGCCTCTAATCGTAGACTCCCTAACAATCAAAGTGGACAATGTGCGTCTTATTGATAAAGATTTAAATTCAATTGACGTTGATTTTGCAGCTGCTGAATTTAAAGTTGAAATAGTTAAGAATGCAAGAGCAGGTAATCCAACCAATTGTCCCCAGGTTCTAGATCCAGTATGTGGAAGCAATGGAGTTACTTATATAAATAGTTGCTTTGCAAAAGCTGCGGGTATTGAAGATTATACATCTGGAGTGTGTTTTGGAGAGTGTATAGATCCTAGTTTGATAGATGCACATTCTTTAGCAGACTGTGCAAATAATTATGTTCCTGTTTGTGGATGTAATGATGTGACTTATTTAAATTCATGTGTAGCGGAGCACTCTGGTGTGTCTGAATATAAATCAGGTGCTTGTGTTTTAGTTAATAATTGTTTTGATCCGACCTTAGTGGCCTCCAGTAGCGGAACACAAGTAGACAGAAATACAGGTGTAATTATAGAAATCTGTGATAATGATTATGATCCTGTTTGTGGATGTGATGGATTTACCTATCAGAATAGTTGTTTAGCAGAATCAAGTGGAATAGCTTTTTATACGCCAGGGACATGCGGCAATGTTTGTGTTGACCCTGCCATGATGGATCCTCATGCAAGCTGTGTAAACGTATATGAGCCTGTCTGTGGCTGTAATGACGTTACCTATTCGAATGCCTGCTTTGCAGATGCTGCGGGAGTTTTAAGTTATACGACAGGTGCATGTGGCAGTCCGAGTGTAGATAACTGGTGTACAGGTGCATCCCCAATACAATGTGGAGATTACCTCGCAAGCGAGACTACAATAGGCGCTGGCAATGATATTGAAACTTATTATTGGAATGCTAGTGTGAAATATCTTGGTGCTGATAAAGTGTATGTAATCAATAAAGATCAGGCAGGTGATTTACAAATAGGATTAGAAATAATTACGCCAGGTATAAACTTAGACTTGTTTCTTTTGTCTGGCGATTGTGATAATTTAACTTGTATCGGTGCTAGTCAAAACTCCAATACGAATACAAATAACGAAGGAATTGTTTTAGAGAATGCGCCTATTGGAACATATTATATAGTGGTAGACGGATTATTGGCTAGTTATGAAGGCGACTTTAAATTAGAAGTAAGTTGTGGTGATCTAGATTGTAACGATGCAATTCAACTGTCTTGTGGACAAGCATTTAACTATAATAATACCCACGGAAGTGATAATGTTTCTTTGTATGGCTGCGGCAATACGTTGAATGTAGAAAATAATGGTAACGAAGTAGTACACACTTTTACAATTACTGAAAGTGGCCAAGTTGATATTTCATTAACAAATCTAAATGCCAATTTGGAGTTGTTTTTATTGGGAGATTGTGATCGTGGAGATTGTGTAAAATATTCATCTCAACCTGGTAATAGTAATGAGTATATTAGTACTCATCTACAGCCAGGGACATATTTTGTAGTCGTGGATGGTTATAACGGTGCGACAAGTAACTATCAATTACTGGTAAATTGTCCTTCCACGTGTAACCTTGAAGTAGACGTTACGGCTAATGGAACCAACTGTGGACAAAGTAATGGTAGTTTTACCGTTTCTTCTACGGGCGGAACCGCTGGTTATATCGTCAGTTGGGTAGGCCCTATTTCTGGTAGTTTTTCAACTTATAGTAATTCTTGTACCATTTACAATATACCTACAGGGACATACATTGTAACTAAGACAGATGCCAATGGATGTAGCGATTCAGAGACTATCGAAATCAAAGATCTTGGATCTCATTTAGAGGCCACCTTAATTGTCACGGATGCAGTATGTAATACAAAAGGTTCGGTCAATATAAACCTATCTAATGGCAAGGCACCTTATCAAATACACTTATCTGGACCTATTAGTGGAACAGCTTCATCTGCGGCAAGTAACTTTAATATTAATCAACTGCCTGCTGGGGATTATACAGCGTTTATCACAGATAAAAATGGATGTACGGTGTCTAAAACGTTTACTGTTGAGCAGGATAATAACAATTTTACGATTACAGGATACACTGTACCTTCTCAGTGTGAAAAATTGGGTAAAATTCATATTTCTTTAGGAGGTGGAAGTCCAAAATATACTATCCATGTGAGTGGACCTGTTTCAGGAAGTGCTACGACTTATAGTTCAAATTTCAATATTCCAAATTTACCTGGAGGCACTTACACAGTTACAATAGAAGATGCGAATTGGTGTTCTGCGGTTAAGACTTTTGTAATTGATGAAGAGGATATTGATTTAGATTTAATAGCTACTACTGGAACCTGTGGTGCCAATGGTGCATTGACTGTAAATATTACAAATGGAAAACCACAATACAATATAACATGGTCTGGTCCTGCAAGTGGAAATGTCGTTTCATCGCAATCCGCTTTTACAATACCAAACTTACCAAGTGGTATCTACTCCGTGACCGTAATGGATGCCAACTGGTGTCAGGATTATCAGGTCGTTACTATTGATAACGCAAATAGTACATTAGATATAGACATTGATGCAATTGAAGGAACCTGTGGTGTTGGATCTTTATGGTTAGGATTTAATAATGGCAACGCCCCGTATACAGTTACCTTCTCTGGGCCACAAAATGGAACTGCTACTGTCAATTCAAATGGTTATGATATTTCGAATTTACCTATAGGTACATATACAATTCATGTTACAGACGCAAATAATTGTACTTATAATGAAGTCATAGAAGTCACCTCAGACGAAAACGGAATTGATGTTACTGCATGGCCAAATGATGGTACATGTGATGACTTAGGTAATATAGAAGTGACTGTCACCAATGGCAGTTCACCATACACGATTACCTACGGAGGACCTTCTGGCAATACCGTAACTTCTACAAGCCCAATTTTTATCATTGATGATTTAGTTTCGGGCAATTATAATATTGAAGTTGTAGATTATCAGGGATGTACGGACTGGACGAATACTATGATTAATAATACTGGTTCAGGCGTAGTTATTACTACTGCACCTTGGAATGGTGAATGTGGTACGCCTGGTGAAATTACTATTGATATTATGGGTGGATCACCAGCATACAATATCGTATGGGATGGACCTACCACTGGCGCTGCGTCTACTGGAAGTAATACTTATACCATTAACAATGCTGCTTCAGGTAGTTATGGCATTACAGTTACAGACTATAATGGATGTGCCGACAATGCTATACAGGTTATTGATAATAATGCCAATGGCTTAGATGTTGTTTTATCTGGAACAAATGGAGAGTGTGATGTCCAAGGCGGTATTACAGTGATGGCTAGTGGCGGAACAGCTCCGTATAGTATAAACTATTCAGGCCCTCAGACTGGGTCGAGTACGACCAATGATAACCTTACGATTAACAATTTGCCTCCAGGAGTATATTGGGTAACTGTCCAGGATGCAAATGGATGCAATAAGACTGGTGAAATAGAATTACAAGATAACGGTACGCTTCCAGAAGTAACAATCTCGACTACCGCTGCTGTTTGTGATAGTAAAGGTTCGATAAGTATTATGTATGGTACAGGCGTCGCTACTGTTGACTGGTCTGGAACCACTATGGGTTCTGCATCTGGTAGTAATGGTATTTTTATAATAGATAATTTACCTGAAGGCTGGTATGACATAGTAGTTACATTTGAAAATGGTTGCGAGGTTAATACGGGTGGTGAAATCATTAAAATTGTTAATGATTTCGACTTTAACGTTACACCAACAGATGTTGTATGTCAAGGTAAAGGTATGGCTGAAGTAACTTTCGGATCAGGTCAGTATGATATCGTTTGGACTGGACCTAGCAGTGGAAACGCTGTTGATAATACCGGATCATTTATAATTCAAAACTTACCAGCAGGCGATTATACAATCTCTTTAATTGATTCGGATGCTTGTAAAAAGACAAAATACTTTACGATAGGTATAGACAATACGATGCTTACAGTGAATGCGGTAGGTACTAACGGAATCTGTACTACACCAGGCGCTATCTACGTAACTTTTGACGGGGGGACTGGAACCGTTACTTGGTCTGGACCTACTTCAGGTTCGAGTACCAGTAGTACTGGTAATTTCACCATCTCTAATGCGCAAAATGGGACTTATACAGTTACTGTAATGGCAGCGAATGGTTGTACTGGAACAGCTACAGTTGTAATTGAAAATAATATGGAGACGGTTTCGGTTTCTGCAACGGCCATGGATGCAGTGTGTAATTCAAAAGGATCAATAAGTGTCACATTGAGTGATAATGTAAGTGATGTGTCTTACACAGGCCCAATTTCAGGATCTAACACTCCAGTAGGAGGAGCGGTTGAAATTACAAATGCACCAGCGGGGGATTATATAATAACTGCTACCTCTTCAAACGGATGTACAAATCAAGCTACTGTAACAGTTGGGAACGCTCAAACGGTCTTAAGTTTGATTGCTACACCAAGTAATGGAGCATGTAATGAAAATGGGTCTATCGACCTTTCATTTGTGAATGGAAATATTACTATTGCATGGACCGGGCCAGTAGGTGGCTCTGCAAATGCTGCTTCAGGTGCATATTCAATAGAAAATTTACCAGCAGGTATTTACGCAATCACTATTGTTAATGATAATGGATGTACAGAAAGTACGAACGTCTCAGTTGATAATACATCTTCTACCCTCAGCGTAGATTCAGATATTACAAATGCAAATTGCTGTGATCTTGGGTCTGCGACCGTAAATGTTACAGGTGCAAATGGGGAGGTATCTTATATTTGGATGCCTAATGTTTCCACTACAAATATGGCTTCAGATTTAGAGGCTGGTTCCTATACCGTATTGGTTACTGACGCAAATGGCTGCACAGAAAATACGAATTTTAATGTTTTGAACGATTGTGTATGTCCAGAAATTTTCGGAACGGATACACTCTTTTTTGCGGGTCAACCTTCAGCAGAAGTATGTGTACCAATTCCGTTTTTAGAGAAAAATTTATACAATATTATATTGAATGACTTGGAGTATATGTTACCTGTCAAAGCATGTGATGTGGATACACTGATACAATATTCTTACGTAGTATTATTTGGGCTTGGGCAAGATGGTCCTTACAGCATTGATGAGTGGGTAGCAAATGGACAAACTTTTTCAGGGCAAGTACAAACCATGCAAGAGCTTACGGATTCTTTAAATGTTTGGGATCCTACGGGCGATTGGACACACCAGCCTGCACAGTTTAGTATAGTAGGGGGGGATTCCTCTGGAGCATACGGAAATATAAAAGCTACTCATCTAAGTTCTGGAGTGCAATCTACTATGAATATCAACTTTACAGGAATTGCTCAAGGGTTTAATGTAGAGGTCGATGGCGCTAAACCAGTACAAGAACTTATCATTATGGATACTGTGCTATGCTGTTCTGATACCGTGATAATAGTCTTTGGAGGAGGTTGTGATATAGCTGTGGCAGCATCTCATACAGATGCTACATGTAATAATCTAGGAACAGCAACTCTAAGTGTAAGCAATGGTATTCCTCCTTATACGGTTACTTATGCGGGAATATCTACAAATGCATTCTCTACATCCGACAATCCTATTATTGTCAATGATCTTGCAGTAGGTACCTACGATTTTTCAGTAAGTGATGCCGAATCATGTGTAGAAAATATCGAGATAACTATTGATAATATTGCAACTAACATGACAGTCTCCGCATCAGCGCAAAATGATGATTGCGGAAATAACGGGGCTGCTGCGATCACGATAAATGGAGGTACACCTATTTATAGCATTGATATTTCAGGACCAGTATCTTCCAATCTTACTTCTAGTAATAGTACTGTTAATTTGACTGGACTTGTTTCTGGAAATTATTCAGTGCTTATAACCGATATCAATGGTTGTACTTCAAGTACTACCTTTGCCATAAATAATACAAATACTAATTTATCAATATCCGCTACAGCAGTAAACGGAGCATGTGGTCAGACTCCTGGATTCCTATTGAACATATCAGGTAGCACCTCGGTGTTCACTGTTAATTGGACAGGCCCAGAAAATGGGACCATATCGACCAACAATAGTACCGTAAATGTAGATGGACTCACGCCTGGAACCTACAACATAGATGTTGTAGATTCCAATGGTTGTGCTGCTTTTACTACAGTAGTTATTACTAATGATGAAGGTAACTTTGATGCGTCCATTACGGTGACCAATGCATTTTGTAATGTACTAGGCTCTATTTGGATAAATGTTGCTAGCGGCACTCCGCCTTATTCTGTGGAGTGGTCGGGTGTTCAATCTGGTACTTACTCTAGTAGTAATACGCTCATTGATATTTCAAACTTACCAGTAGGTACTTACACGGCTTCTATCACAGATGCAAATGGATGTAGTATCTCACAAACATTGACAGTTGGAGAGAATGGAATGCCTACAGATTTTAATGGAACAGTATCCAATCCGACGAATACGGATGATGGAAATATCGTAGTAGAGATATTAACGAATAACCCAAATCATACTATTTCATGGAGTGGCCCATCCAGTGGAACAGTTACTATAGGAGGACAGTTCTTTACGATTAGCTTGTTGATGGAGGGAACTTATGCTGTGACTGTTTCGGACAAAGATGGATGTACGTCTACGCAGAATTTTGTCTTGACAAATTCTGATTCTGGAACGGGGACTGGAGGCAGCACTTTTGCCTTCAATGTGAACCCAACGGATGTTACCTGTGGTAATCCTGGAAATCTATTCTTAAATATTACAAATGGTACAGCACCATATATAGCTACGTGGTCTGGAACAGCTACTGGAGAACAAACGTCTAATAGCCCTCAATTTAGTATTTTGAATTTAGGTATGGGAAGTTACGATGTCGTCATAACGGATGCATTAGGGAATATAAGCACTGGCTCTGCGACTATTGGTGGAAGCCAAGCTTTTGAAATATTGAGTTCTACTAATAATGGATCGTGTGGAAATGATGATGGTAGTATAAGTATCTCTGTGCTTAATGGATCGCCTAATTATACTATTTTTTGGCAGGGTCCGGTTTCGGATAATGCAACATTTAGCAACGATGCGATTACTATAAACAATTTGCCAAATGGAGATTATACTGTTACGGTTTCTGATGCGAACAACTGCCCTCAGATATTTAATACCACGATAACGAATACAGATGGTGCGCCATCAGCTAGTTTCACTACAAGCAATACCGCACTTACGAGTACTTTTACAAATGGAGGTTCTTCTGGATTATACTCTTGGAACTTTGGGGACGGTAACAGTTCTAATGAAACCAATCCAGTACATGAATTTTGCGAACCAGGAACCTATACCGTTTGCTTGACAGTGACGAACACTTGTGGATCTGGAGATCAATGCATGGATATCACGGTTTCGATTCCTACGGATATGGTGATTTTAGATGTTCAAGATGCTGCAGGGTCTATCGGTAGCTTTATTAGCGTGCCAGTTACCATTACAAATTGTGCATCTATCGTTTCTCTAGCAGGTTCTCTAGAAGTTGCGGATAATACAGTTTGTACTATTCAAGGATTTTCGCCTGGTTTGATCAGCCCGAATTATAATGTTGCAAACGCTACTTTCAATTATGTAAATAATAATGGAAACGGTATGGAGACTACGGATGGAGATATTCTCTTTTACATAGATGTAGAGTTGATAGGTGCAGTAGGTACTTCCACAGCAATCTACATCGTAGATACGCCACTTCAGGTAGAAGTGGGATCTATGGTAAATGGCCAGCCTACCGCCCTGCCTTCAATTTCTTTAAAAGGTATGGTATCCGTAGCGAATGCTGCTAGAATATCTGGTAATATAATGACGTATTGGGGAGAAGGAATTGAGAATACAGAAATCTCTATTAGCAGCGACAACTTACAGAATACATTGCTTACAGATACGGATGGATACTATATGGAGCCAGACTTACCTATGGGAGAAATGTACACAGTAGTGCCAGAGAGAGATTTCAACGATAAAAATGGCTTGTCTTCTTACGCACTTTTTGTAGGTCAAAGATTTATTTTAGGAATGGATCCTATAGAAATAGTTTCTCCTTACCAAGTCGTAGCGGGTGATGCTAACTGTAGTAACTCTTTTACCACTATAGATTTATTTATCCTGCAGCAATTGATTATTGGTGCGACTGAAGGATTAGACTTTTGCCCTTCATGGACTTTTGTTCAAGAAGGCAATACTATGCCATCGGATTTTGATGCATACAATGTATTCCCGTACAGCAATACAGATCAGGTTATGGTCATGAGCGATGAGGTTTCTAACTTCATTGGTGTTAAGATTGGTGATATACTAGGACATGCTAATCCAAATAATATCCAAGGAGAAGATTTAACGAAATCTTTTGATGTACTAGATATTTATCTAAATGAAGTAGAAGTACAAAAAGGAGAGACCTTTGATATTGAATTTACGAGCAATAATTTTGAAGACATTGTCAGTTTCCAAATGGGACTTAAGTTTGATACCAATAAGATGGCTTTTAATGAAGTGCTTAAGTCTGACAATACTGCCTTGGCAGGTACTGCAGTAGGAGAGACCAATGCGAATGACGGTAATTTACGCGCCAGCTGGTTTAGTTTAGATGGAAATGGATTAAGTGTTGGAAGTAAAGAAAAATTACTTACACTGAGATTCACAGCCTTAGATAATATTGATAATGTATTGAATCTATTACAGATCAATAACAAGGAGATATTGACAGAGGCGCACAATTCAGAGCTAGATAGATTAGATATCGTACTACATACTAAAGATAATGCACTGACATCTATCGAGAATAATTTACGAACAGAAAAAATTACTTTAGAGCAGAATGCTCCTAATCCATTCAATGATGTTACACAGATTATTTTTGAATTGCCTCAGCAGATGCCTGCAGAATTTGTTGTTACTAATATGCTAGGAGAAAATGTGAAAGTAATTTCTAGAGAATTTAATGAAGGGAAAAATACAGTGGTACTGACTCAAAAAGAACTAGGTACAGGCGTATTCAACTACACGATAAGAGCAGGCGATATACTTGTCACCAAGACAATGATATCACTCAAATAAAATTGTAATATTGCAAATTGTGTTAGGGCGTATTTTTTTTGGTTTTTATGCGCCCTAATCATTTTGCTTCTCTACTTTCATTTTTTTTTTTGAAACTAGTACACGCAATAAATAGTAAAACCAATATCTAATTACTGGTATTAAGTTTTTCGATTAGATAATATTTATAGAACACATAGAAGGATAAACATTATGAAAGCCACTCTTTTGTTTGCTTGCTGCTGGTTGGCAGCAATGCAGCTATCCATGGCCCAAGGCCTTACGCTCACCATGCCTCAAAAGTTAGTCAATGAGGACGACGCAGTTGCGATTGATATTCTTACATTAGATTTTGACAGCATAGTTAGTACCCAATTCGCGCTCGCATGGGATCCCAATATTATTAACTTCGAAGACACCGAAACAGTTGATCTAGATTTAGTCGCCGTTGGTACTGCCGATGCAGCTAACGGTTCTTTGCGAATCAGCTGGTTTGATATAGATGGGGAAGGTAGAGATTTGACAGACGGTCAAGTATTTCTTCGATTAAATTTTACGGCTATTGGCGAAGTAGGGGACAAAACTACCATCGAGATAAATGGTGACTCTTTAGAAGTACAGATTTTCAAAGCTACGGACACTCCATTTGTCTATGAAGAAATAGTCTTGACTCCAGAAAATGGTTCTGTTGAAATTGTATCAGAAACCAATCCGCTAAATACTTTTAACTTGACAGATGTTATTATTACTGATGTGCCCTGTGCGGGGAGTAGTGTTGGTGCAATCCAAGTTACCCCCAATCAAGATAATGTTTCTTTTCAGTGGAACGGCCCCAACGGATTTACCAGTTCCCAAGAAGATATCGAAAACCTGATCGGAGGAGAATACTTCTTGACTGTATTTGATAGCATTGGGATCGTGCTGTTGGATACAACATTCATGATCTTACAGCCATTGTCTACTATGATGATAGATGATGTTTTTAGTATGCCTTCTGCTTGCGATGACGCTACAGGAAGTGTCGAGATATCTATCAATGGCGGTACAGCTCCCTATCTTTACACCTTGGAAGATGGCAATCAGTTTAATGAAAGTTCTATTCTTAACTTATCTATAGGCAACTATCCAGTCACTATATCAGACGCTAATGGCTGCATGATTATTTCCGAATTTACAATCAGCCAGCTAGATACATTCGCATTCAGTTTAGGTCAAGATATCAATGCCTGCACTGATGCTATCGTAAATGTAGACGCAGGAAATTTTGCAGCTTATCAATGGTCAGATCTCTCGACAAATGGGAATATTGATATTGCTGCGGAAGGGCAGTATAGTGTTACAGTGACCAACAATATTGGTTGTACGGCGACCGATACTATTACTATCAATTATGTAGATGAAGTGCAGCTGCAAGTGGCACAAGATGACATGGTGGTTTGCCCAGGTGATTCCATAGTGCTGTCCGTTAGTGGTGGTGTCAGTTATGAGTGGATAGATCCCACTGGAGAATTGATGGATACTCAAGGGAACGGCACAGTAGTTGTGCGTCCCACGGGGGATAATATATATACTGTTATTTCAGAGAGTGATTGTGGTACAGGCAGTTTGGATATTCCCGTCGCCGTATTTCGGATAGACGCTACTGCTGGGGAGAACGTATGTACGCCTACTGGACAGGAAGTTGGACTGAACGCAAGTGGTGGAGATTTTTACTATTGGTCAGGTAGCGAGTACCCCTTGAGTAGTTATGACATTCCCAACCCAACAGTATCGCCAGAGGACAGTACACAATATTTCGTCATGATTATTGATAAAAACGAGTGTACCACATTTGATACAGTAACGGTTTTTGTTGCCGACGACCCATCTTCATTTATACCGCATATCAATTTTATTAGCCCAAATGGAGATGGTCAAAATGACGTATTGGACTTTGGCGAAATTGCAAAGTTCGGAACCAACACGTTTAGAGTGTTTAACAGATGGGGCAAAATAGTTTATGAAAAAATAAATTACCAAAGCGACAGCGAAAGATTTTCGGGTATCTATAATACAGAAAAATTACCTGCGGGAAATTACTATTATATATTATCGTTTGCCAATGATCAGCAGATAAAACAGACCTTGACCATAGTGGATAAGTAAAATTCCACCTGAAGAGCTATGTGTTTATGTTTATAACGAACCAGTTTACATTGATTTATGAATTGGTTTGTTTAAACATATTTTTAGAAAAAGAGTAAGAAAAAAAAGATGGATATACATAAATTATACCTGAGTATGCTTTTTGTTTCGATGTTTTGCATGGCTAGTTTTGCACAGCAGTTACCAGAGCGCAGTACATACGATTCGAATGCATTCATCTGGAATCCTGCGATGACAAGTACGAATAACTATTTAGAGTTTGGGGCCAATTACAAGCAGCAGTGGGCGGGTTTTGAGGACGCGCCTCGTACGATCACAGCCTCCTTCCAGTATCCATTTGTTGACAAAAATATGAGCATGGGTATGTATGTTATGCATGACAAAACGCATCCACTTTTATTTAATTCTATTGGTTTTACGTATAACTATCAGATCAAGTTGAACATCGCCAAAGAGGATTATTTATCTATCGGAATTCTAGGTACATATGGGGAGTATCGCATAGATACAAAAAACATTATTACGACTGAAGGACAGGATCCACTCATGCCATTTGATGGGGAGAGCAAGATTGTTCCCAATGCTGGTTTCGGTCTTTTTTATGCAACTGCAAAGGATAAGTTTGATCGCAATACTTTTCATCTTGGCTTGTCGGCTAACCAGCTTTTCACCAATGATCTTACTTTTGATGGTGTAGAGCAGGAGGTGAACTTCATGCGCGCTATACATGCGAATGCGATATTGGGTGTGTCTATTTTATTGAATCCTGATACCTACATTGAACCTAGTGCTTGGATGAATTATGCAGGTAATAATATTTACGATTTGAATGCGGGTATGCGCATTGAGCAAGAAAATACTTTTTGGGCAGCGGCTAACTATACTACCTCACAAAATTTTTCTTTACAAGGGGGAGTCATACTTACAGACGGTGTATTTGAAGATGGGCAACTCCGTATCGGTGGTCTTGCTACCTACAACTTGGGTAAGCTGGGTTCGACGCTTGGTTTTGGGTATGAATTTTATTTAGCTTACAGATTTTATCAAGATTAATCTTTTTCGATATAAAGATTAGTTTAACAGTATCTTCTTTTCCATCTTTTTATTTTTAATAATTAGGGCGAGACCCTGACCCATCACGCTTACTCCTTCGTCGTATAAGTGATCGGTCAGGGTCGGGCTTCTCCAGGCTACATTTCATTTCGGTATCCTGATTTCCTTCGTCATCAGGACACGGCTTCCTCTGGTCGCCCCTTCCATATCCCTCTCGCAAAAGAATAAATCTTCTTCTTTTTTTTCTCTAAATTGAGTATGTCATCACGCTGGATTAGCACGGTGATATTCTCTATATGAATTCATACATTTCTCATCGTAAGTATTTTCATAGAGTCTATAAGCTCAATTGCTTTACATCTTTGTATCACAATTGAAAACATGCAAAACAAAGCAATCGCAAGCCATCCATATAAAGTCAGATCCAAAACAATTTCGGATCGGGAACTTTCTGTTCTCAACCTTATCGCTGAGGGGCACTCCTCCGCCGAAATTGCAGCTATATTATTTCTTAGCCATGAAACGATTTCCTCTCATAGGAAAAATATGATGAAAAAATTGGCTGTCTCTAATACCGCTTCTTTGATCACCATGAGTTTCAGGACTGGTCTGCTTACCCTCTATTAAAATTCAACTAATAATTATTTCTTACTAATTTTTAAAAACAGAAAAATGAAAACATATAAATTTTACTTAACCTTAGCAGTAGTTATATTTACTACCGTTCTAAGTTATGCTCAATTGAGAGAATTGGA
>ENA-ORXT01000572-ORXT01000572.1-marine-metagenome-genome-assembly--contig:-NODE-572-length-57143-cov-9.416991_pt1 | contig 57143 bp, 42 predicted proteins | sample MGYA00237868_ERZ511482 | MGnify/ENA metagenome assembly ERZ511482 | reverse complement strand
AATTAAATACCAAGGCACAGGTCAAGTTGCAGATGTTGAGTATCGAAGAAAATTATGCTACTCAAAAACTGGATGGTAAAATAATAGCCTACTTCCCCTTAACGGAGCAAAGCGCAAAGTTAAATGCAGGAGATATTGTGCAAATAAGCGCGCGCATAAATCCTACAGAGAAAAATAAGAATCCCTACAGTTTTAATTTTCAGAGATTCTATGCGAATCAGGAAATCTATCATCAAGGCTCTATAATAGATTGGCATCTGGTAAAGCAGAGCCATAGCTGGTACAGACTACTTATCAATCAAAGAGAAAAACTATTAGCGATCCTTGCTCAGCATTTACCATCTGATAACGAATTCGCAGTTGGCGCAACACTCTGCCTTGGCAGCAAGCAGTTTCTTTCGGATAAGTTAAAGAATGAATATGCAAGTACTGGAGCCATGCACGTATTGGCAGTATCAGGTCTACATGTTGGTATTGTATTCAGTTTTATCTTTATGATTTTATCCACTTTCAAAACTCGAAAAACGTACTGGCTCATAGCCAAAATATTGATCACGATTTTCTGTCTATGGATGTATGCTTTCTTGACGGGAGGAACAGCATCAGTATTAAGAGCGGCAGTGATGTTTTCCTTTATTACTGTAGCTGTTTATCTACGCCGCACAGTAAATACATATAACACACTTTCAGCAGCCGCATTCTGCTTACTTGTATTCAATCCAAATTTACTTTTCGATGTTGGCTTTCAATTGTCTTTTACTGCCGTTACGGGGATAGTATATTTTCAGCCAAAAATATATGCTTGGTTTTCTTTTGACTTTATGCCGGTGGATTATTTGTGGAAGATGAGTAGTGTAGGAATTGCTGCACAAATAGCTACGTTCCCGATTGGGCTATATTACTTTCATCATCTTCCCGTTTATTTTATCGTTACTGGTATTTTTGTGGTTCCATTAGCTTATTTAATTTTGATGACTGGTATTTCATTATTTATAGTGAATTGCCTTTCTTCATTCCTCGCTACTTGGGTTGGTTACGCTTTGTACTTTTTGATATGGACAAACAACTCACTGATACATATCGTTTCTGAATTCCCAGGCGATAATATAGGGAATGTATTTATCACAGGGATAGGTCTATCGGCCATCTACCTTGTATTGTATTGCATGGATAGATTTATGAGGCGAGGGCAAGCCATTCCTCTCTTATTAGCTTGCTTAATGATCGTTTCCAGTTTAGTGTATGTTTGGCATGAAGAGAAGGAAGGTTTTTTCTGCATCTATCACTCCAGAGGAGAGCAGCTAATTGACCTATCTTACCAAGGAGAATTGCTCACTTTAAAATCTGAATCTCTTTCAACTGAGAAGGCGAATTTTGCTACTAGTAATGTGCGGCAGTACCATGGTATTCAATCTAGTTTATCAGAATCTAATAAAATTCGATCGGTGAAAAACATCTATCTGCTCGGCGATCAAAAGATAGGCATTATAAATAGTTCATTCTCTCCAAATAGCAAAATTCACTTGGATTGTCTAGTCCTCAGTAATAATGCCCCCGTAAACATTACTGATCTTCAAAAGAAAGTCCAATTCGATAAGTTGATTTTTGATAGCTCTAATTCTAAATGGACTGTGAGCGCTTGGAAAGAGGAGTGTGCCAGCTTGAGTATTGAATATTATGCAGTGGCGGAAGAAGGGGCTTATTATGAGACTTTTTAACATCCTACCCATTCAGCCACTTGAATAAATCCTGCAACTCCTCCGGATGTGCATCGCACCAGTCTGCGGCTGCTATGTTAGAGCCATGGGTGATATAGTAGCAGAAAGTATCAAAATGCTCGCTCAGCAATAGCTTTCCGTAAAAGGGGATATAGAAGTCGGTAAAGATATCTTTCGCATCAATGTCTAGCGCTGAAGTCGTAGAAAGCAATGATCTGTTATCCTTAATAAAACGCTCCTCTTTACTTATAGTCTTAGCGTCCTCCGTATACCTTGCGGCAGCTAATAGACCTATCATCAATTCTACCGAGGAATAAGGATTGCCCTCCATCTCTGCACCTATCATAATAGTGACATTTTTAGGATCGTCGCTGTCAGGCGAAACATTTCCGTTCAGATTCTCTATCATGAGATCATATGCATTCCCTGCTCTATTGGTTGCTGGCTCTAGCAGTAGAAAATACATATTAGCTAAAAGAGAGGGTACCACATTGTCCAAGTTTTTTTGAGAGAGCGCGAGGTACAGATGACTACTTCCATGAGAGGGATTTTTCTTGACAGCCTCTACAAACTGGTCTGCAGCTAAAGAAATATCGCCTTGCTTGAAGTAGTTAATACCTAGATTATAATGTAGAAGATAATGACCTTTGGTTTCGGCGAGGGCTTGCTTTAGTAGCTTGATCGATTTTTTGGTTTTGCCTTGTACATCCAAGGAATTGGCTTTGACGGTGTAGGCGGCGATCATATGTTCCTCTTGCTGCTTAAGCACTCGGTTGGCGTGGCGAATCGCTTGTTTGTGTTCCCCAATTTCGGAATAGGTCATAGCGATTTCATAATTGGTCAGCGTAGATTTTTTATCGATAGCAAGTGCCTTTTTATATTTCTCAATTGCTTTTTGGTACTGTTTTCCATCATGGTAAACAACCCCTTCTTTGACGAGCTCTAGAATCTTATCTTGATTGGTTTGTCCAAAGGCAAAATAAGAGATCAACAAAAAGGAAAGTAGTAAGAGTAGCTTTTGCATGTTATGATTTTTTTCACTTTAAGATAGTGGATTTATTTTACTTTTTAATGTAATTGGAGTTTCATGGGTACAATTATATACTAAAGACTACAAAAATAGGATGAACCTTTTATCTTGAGTGAGGGGTAATAGGCAAGGCGACCTCTTGGGAGCAGTTCCAGCCGAACGTGGCAGGTAAGCTTTGGGACCAAAGCGATTTCTACGGATAAAGCAAATAATATTATAATTATATTTATGCGTAAGTATTTAATTTAACTTATGGCGTTCCTCTTTTTATGACCGCATATACACGGTGGATGTTTTACGCTCAAAATATATCTTCATCTCATTATCATATCTAACAGCATTCTGAGCACAGTTTGATAAAATCGCCTTTAAGTACTTGTCACCAAAACTACTAGTGGTTGATTTCCCCTTGCGTTTACCACTGCTATTTGGGAAAGGCGCTATGCCGCAGTAGCATACTAATTTCCTGGGATCAAGATAGCCTGGTCATGTATGCGCGGTGCTAGTCTTTGAACCACATGACTCGCCCTAAAAAATAATACTTTGAAATTAATTTTGTCTCAGAGAATCTGGATGAACTTCCAACTTACGCTTCTCAGAAGAGATTACTTCTCCTTTCAACTTTCTAGCTTGAATAATTTTTGCTCGCTTATCTATTAGCTTTTCTAGTAATGGCTTTACATCAAGCTTAGCACTATTAAGATTGCGGTGATAGGTGATGATCACAAATGTTATCATATCATCAGGATTGTGCAGACCAAGACCATTGAGATAAACCGAAAATCTTGAACCCTCAAAAAGGTTATAATTATGACTAATCCATTTTCCAAACCCAAAATGTAATCTTCGATCCGCCTGTTCCTCTGGCAAAGTTTTAAATTTCTCGATCGTAGGTTTCTCTATCAACTTATTGAACTGAACAAATGCATCTGCTAAATCCCTGGGAATATATACACCATGTAAATAATCCTTCGTGATGCGTTTCTGATATGCTTCCTCGGCAGTAATTACTCCCTTTGTACTTTGCCCCGTCAATGAGCACGTGAAAACACAAAACACGATAAAGAAATAATACTTGAAGTTCAAAATCAATTCTAATTTATTAATCAGCTTAATAACTGCAAATAAACGACCAATATTTCACATCTATGGTTAAATAGTGTTAAATATTAATATAATAAACCGCCTATTTAAAACTTCAAAACTTTATGGGTATTTGCACCATTTGCAGTGTGTATCACGAAAAAGTACAGCCCTGCACCTAAATCATTCAAATCAATGGACTTAAAAGTAAGCCGCTCAGATACTGAATACGTATTGATAGGCTGCCCTGCACTATTATAAACAACTATTTTTTCTATAAAAACAGGATCTAGCGAGCTGAATACCACACGATTGGATGCCGGATTTGGCGAAACGGCAATATCATTTGACGATGATATACCTCCGACACTATTTGGAGCAGCTGAAGAAAAAATCTCTACTCTTTGCACAAACGCATCATCACAACCTTCTGCATTTCGCACTATTAGGCTAGGAAAATAAATACCTACTTCCTCATAAGTATGGTTAGGGTTCTCTTCAATACTAGAATTCCCGTCCCCAAAACTCCATCGAAAATCACTTGCATTGGTTGAGCTATTAAAAAAAGAAATTGATTGATTGTTCTCAAGGTCAACTTGATTGACACTAACATTAAACTTCGCTAGCGGTAAACTATCTGTCTCAACAGAATTGATCTCAACAGGTACTCGCCCACACAAGTCCAAAAACTCAACTTGTATGTTGAAAAAATACTTATAAATCGGGAGTCCGTTATCCGAACCAGTAATTGTCATGATATCATCTAATATGTATGGGAAATCTATATTATCTGATGATATACCAAATGGAGCTACCCCATCTTTGTAAAGTATACTATAATTGAAACCTTCTGGTATACGTATACTAACATTGGCAGTTTGCCATCCAGACCCATCTGTAGGAATTAGTTCACTTTCTATTTGATCTCCTCTGCCATCTTCTACTGCAATAAAAATATTTCCAGCTTGCTCCGAATAAAAATCAAATGCAGTTATTCGAAGTGGAAAAGCAGCATTAAATACTAGTCCTTCATCTTTGTCATTTGAAAGTGTAAGTTTGTCATCGTCAAACACTACTTTACCAAGATTGCGCTTTCTGAGCACATCACCGTAAATAGTACTCAAGTTATCTGTTTCAGTAGCAAATTGGGTGCCCGCTCCAATCATGTTTCCGCCCTGCTCTTGGTCGAACCATTGGATCTGACCATCTCCATCATAAATCGCCTGCACTAACATAGATGCACCTTCACAAGAAACTTGATTCTCAATATTCGCTATTTCTATTTTTTCTTTTGCAGAAATGAGAATTTGCTTAGAAATTCTATTGTTCAAAACTCTACTATCATCATTGCCATTTGGCTTAGAAATTTCCACTGCTAGCTGGTGTGCTCCTGCCTCAATATTCATATTAACAATACTAATGGTATCCATTTGGTAAGGTGCTAATACACCAGTCCAATCAGAAGATAGTTGATCATCAATATTTTCATCGAGAATAATATTTATTTCCATACTATGCAGCGTATCTGGAGAATTATTAAAGAATACAAATTCTCCAGTTAAGCTTTCACTGCACTCAAAACGATCTGTAATAATTCCATATGCGATAAGATCGTTATCGTTGACTGCAGGTACTGGCACATACCCTTCATCTATTAAATACAAATAGGCTTGGTATACGTCAATAATACCTTGCCCATAAGTATTATCTTCTCCTGGCTCTCCTAGATCACGGCAAGTGTAATACAGGGCTAATTTTAAGTCCTTTCCTGTTGCGTCTGGAAATGCTTGCTTTAAAAGTAGTATCGCCCCTGACACATGCGGTGCGGCCATTGAAGTACCGGATTTTAATCCATATTCATTCTCCAGTACCGCAGATCTTACTCCTTGTCCTGGCGCCGCTACTTCAGGCTTTATTGCTAATGCACCTTCTCCTCCACAAATGGAAGGACCTCGACTTGAAAAATCTGCGATGGGAAGATTGGGACTGTTTCCATTTAAGGCTGCCACAGTAAAGGAATTAACCAATTCGACATTGATATTATGTGGTGAGGTAATAGACTCTGGATCAGGGCCAGCGTTTCCAGCGCTGAAAACCACCACCACTCCAATAGCCTCAACAGCTACTAAAACATCAACATAAATACTGTTGCAGTCAATACCCGAAACCGAAGGATCCCACCAGCTATTATTGATCACGTCAGCCATATCATCTGTAGTATCTAGATCTCCATCTGGATTTGCAGCCCACTGAAATGCGCCAACATTACTTTGCGTTCCGCCGCCGCAAAGATTTGCGGCACCCATCCATTGCGCATCGAATGCTACTCCTATGGTGTCACTAGTCGATCTATCCAATCCAAGTACAGTACCTAATACGTGTGTACCATGATCACCACACTGAAATGGTGTAGACGACTGGTTGTTCCACTGGTACCATGATTGTTCATCAGTGGTTGTATTTCCTCTATATCTATGGGCAAAAGAATTGTGAGTAGGATCTATTCCTGTATCCGCTATAAGCGCGAGCTGTCCGTATCCTGTATAACCCAGTTCCCACATTGCTTCTGCATTAATTCTAGAAAGACCTTGTTCTTTTCCATCAGGCATAAATGCAGCAGAACCTTCATCTATGCTCTCTACAAGAAGTATTTCTCCATCTAGCCCTATAAACTCTACATCTGTACTATTACTAAAATAAGCTAATGCCTCTGCGTTAGCATTAAAGAAAATCACATTAGCTAACCAGTAAGACTTGATAGAATTTTTATCTACTCCTGCGTGGTTATTCAATTGGTTTAATAAATTTTCTTGGCTACTTTTTGATTTCTTTTGCAGTGCGGAGATGATAGTTTTAGATCTAATTTTTTGATTTGCTTTTCTAGCAGTAAGCATATTGTCTAGACTTTTTACATCTACCTTATCTTCTAGAATGATGTATACATTAAAATTTGAATTAGGAAATTGTTCTATCTCTTGAATTAGAGAAATGTCAAGCGTACTATAGTTCAGTTCTTGAGAAAATCCAACGTTAACACAAAAAATCAATACTAGAAAAAGTAGAATGTTCCTAATCATAAGTATGTATATTTATTTATAACACTAATGTACTTTATAATGACCACTAAAATGCTATTAGTTAGGTGATAAGTCATTTGTACTTCAAATAAATACATGAAATGGATCAAACATAATTCGATTAGATATGTAAATTTTTAATATAAATTAAAAATGATGATATAATAACACATTATTATTATATCTATATTAATAGTAAAAATTTTAAGAATTTTACAATTGCAAATACCTTAAGTTTATTTAATTCGCAATCAATAACTTACAAATAGGACTAAATAAAATATTAAAAATTCGACGATTAAATCATCCTGAAGGTGTAAAAAACTTTCAGGTCTTCTCCAAATTGCGTAATTTTACGTCATTCTCCTAACCATAAATACTGAATTAACTCATTCAGTTTAGCCGCATTACATTTAGATACATAGTTTTACTAATATTCATTTGTGTATATTAATTGTGTATTTATTTAAAAATTTCTCAGACCTACCTTATAAACAATCTACACTATTGCTGTAACGGCAAACGTATTGTGCATTCAATTAGCATCATTTATTATTATTTAAAACAAACACTGATGAATTTTTACATTTACTCTGTTAATGCTGTAAATCTATTAAAGCGTAGGCCATTTAGCATGCTTACTTCAAAGCAATTATTTGTTTTCACTTTGATGTGTAGCACTTTCTTACTTGCTCCGAATAGAACTCTTCAAGCTGCTGTAGAATTTCGTACTTTAGAAATTTGTGATGACGTTACCGATGGAGGTATAATCTCAGGTGATGAAATCGGTTGCGGTGATCCACTATTTGATCCAAACATAATAACTAGTGCTGCTCCCGCAACAGGAGGCTCTAATACGCTGGAATATTTATGGATGAGCACAACAGATGATCCAAATGGTAGTACTACTATTTGGAATGTTATTCCAGGATCAAGTGGTATAACTTTCAATCCAGGCCCAATATCTCAAACTACCTACTACAGAAGATGTGCTCGTAGAGTTGGATGTACGTTATGGTTGACTGAATCAAATACAGTAGTAAAAGAAATAGACTGTAGTACTATTAATATTGGTGATTTTGTTTTTAATGATAGTAATGGAAATGGAATTCAAGATGCAGGAGAACAAGGCGTTGCAGGTGTAATGGTAAAGCTACTCACTAGTGGAACAGATGGTATTTTTGGTACTTCAGATGATGTTATAGAAACTACTGTAACCACAGACAGTAATGGGGCCTACTTATTTTTAGATGTAATCTCAGGAACTTATATCATAGAATTTATGAGTAATAGTCTACCTGATGGATTCACCTTTACAAGTCCTAATGTAGGGAATGACGAGACAGATAGTGACGCAAATACTAACGGACAAACAGATCCATTTACCGTAAGCCCCGGTGACCAAGATGATTTATCTTTTGATGCTGGAATTGTTTTAGAATGTGATCTTGAAATCTCAAATATTACTGGATTAAACCCAATGTGTAACCCAGGCAATACTGGTATAGTAGCTCTATCAATTATGGGCGGTTCGGCACCATACACCTATACATGGTCAAATGGAGAAACGACTGAAGATATAAATAATTTGCCAGCTGGAACTTACTGCGTAACAGTAACGGATGCGAATGGCTGCATGGATACAGATTGTGTAACCATAATAGCTCCTTCTCCTATTTCTGCCACTGCAAATTTTAACGCTGCGACATGTGGTGAAAGTAATGGAGATATCGATTTAATGGTTGCTGGCGGAACCGCTCCGTATACATATCTTTGGAATAATGGATCTACAGCTCAAGACATTAATAATTTATCAGCTGGAACATATTGTGTAGAAATCACAGACTCAAAGGGATGTAAAATATCGCAATGTTATGTAATTAATGCCACTGGAAACAATAGTGTTATTATTAGTCCAACAAATAGTACAATTTGTCCTGGAGAATCAATCAACCTTACTGCTACTAGCAATGGCGCAGTAACTTATGCTTGGTCTACTTCTGGTGGAAATCTTGGTTCTCCAAATGCACAGAATACTTCTTATACCATGATGGCTCCAGGGTCTTATACAGTTTCCGTTGTAGCTACTAATGCGGAAGGTTGTTCTGCTACTACTAGTGTAACTGTAATTGTGAACAACCCCATAGATGTTTCTGGATCTGTAATTGATGCTTCTTGTGGAGAAAGCAATGGATCAGTTACTGTAAACCATACTGGAGGAAATGCACCTTATACTTACACATGGAATACCGGTGCAAGTACTGCTGTATTAAATAACCTCGCTGCGGGTACTTATTGCGTAACTGTTGTGGCTGCAAATGGGTGTTCTGATAACGAATGCTTTAATGTTTCTAGTTCTAACAATAACACCGTTTCTATCGCTGGAGCAACTGATATTTGCCCTGGAGAATCAATCAACCTTACTGCTACTAGCAATGGTGCAGTAACTTATGCTTGGTCTACTTCTGGTGGAAACCTTGGTTCTCCAAATTCACAGAATACTTCTTATACTATGATGGCTCCAGGGTCTTATACAGTTTCCGTTGTGGCTACTAATGCGGAAGGTTGTTCTGCTACTACTAGTGTAACTGTAATTGTAAACAACTCCATAGATGTTTCTGGATCTGTAATTGATGCTACTTGCGGAGATGATAATGGTATGATAAACGCAACTGTTTCTGGTGGCGCTGCTCCTTATGCTTTCATCTGGGATACGGGTGATGCAACTGCAAATATAAACAGTATAAACGCTGGTACTTATTGTGTTACTGTTACTGATGCCAATGGGTGTTCTGATACTAATTGTTTTGATGTCAGTGATTCTAATGATTTAGAAATCACAGTTAATTCTACTGATTTGACTTGTCGTGCAAATGAAGATGGTACAGCTTCTGCATTAGTAACAAGCGGACAAACAAATAATACTTACTCTTGGAGCAACGGAGCAACGAGCTCTACTATTTCGAATCTAGCAATAGGAAACTTTTGCGTTACAGTAACCTCGATTGATGGTTGTACAGCAACTGCCTGTGTTGATATCGCAAGTCCTGCTAGAATAGAGTTAATTGAAAATATTACAAACACAACCTGCGGCGAATCTGATGGAGCTATATCAGTGACTGCAAGTGGCGGTAACGGTGGATTTAGTTATTTATGGGATACAGCTGCTACTATCAGCAATCTCTCTAACTTATCATCTGGCCAATATTGTGTTACCGTTACCGATGTAAATGGCTGTTCGAACAATGAGTGCTATGAAGTTCAAAGTAGTTCGGACTTAACTTTAGGCCTTAATACTATTGATATTCTCTGTACATCTTCAGGGTCAATTAGTGCCACTGTTTCTGGTGGAGCGGAGCCATATACCTATGCATGGAATTCTGGTCAAAATATTCCTACCATAAGTATTTCCACAGCTGGCGAATACTGTGTGACGGTAACTGATGCTAATGGATGTTCAAATATGGAATGCGCTACTTTAGATGCACCCGAGGATGTTGTCATTACAGAAACTTTAATAAATCCAACTTGTAACGATAGCAATGGTAGCATTTCACTAAGTACTAATATCTCGGATGCTACCTATGCTTGGTCAATGGGAGCTACAACTGCAAATCTGCAAAACCTGAGTGCTGGCAACTACAGCGTAACGGTAACTGATGCGAATACGGGCTGTACCGCAACCGAAACCTATATTTTAATAAATGAAGGTGACTTAAGTGTCAGCTTGACACCAATGAATCCAATCTGTGTAGGTGCTGACAACGGGATGGTTACCGCTAACGCACAATACACTGGGAGTGGGTCACTTATCTACAGCTGGAATACTGGAGCTACGACGGCGAAGATCAGTGATCTCCCCAGTGGTGAATACTGCGTAACTGTTACCTCTACGGAAGGTTGTGTTGACGAGATGTGTACCATCTTGACCGCGCCAATCGCAGTAACGGCAAATGCTATTATTGTATCTGCTGGTTGTAATATGGAAGATGGAAAAATAAAGCTTATCGCAGCAGGAGGAACCGCTCCCTATGCATATAAGTGGGAAAATGGTGAAACTACAAAAGAAATTAAAAACCTTGCACCTGGTGAATATTGTGCTACTGTTTGTGATGCAGTTGGATGTATATTTGAAGGTTGCTTTATTGTAAGTGGAGGCGCTGATTTTACATCCACCGTAGTTAATTCAGATTTAGCCTGCTTTGGTGATACTAATGCATCTGCAATGGCAACGGTGAATGGAGGTACTGCTCCCTTCACTTATGTTTGGAGTAACGGAGCCACAGGGAGTACGGTTAATAATCTTGGAGCTGGAGATTATTGTGTTTCCATTACTGATGTATTTGGTTGTATGGATGTAAGCTGTGGAAACATTGCTGCACCTGTAGAGCTGTCATTAACTACTACTGCAACCAACACAACATGTAATGACGCCAATGGAAGTGCCTCTATAAATGTCAATTTTACCAATCCAAGTATCTCATGGAACGGCCCAGCTGGATTTACAGCTTCTACCATAAGCATTAGCAATCTTGCAGCAGGAACATACTCGGTAACCGCAACAAATAACGCTGGATGTGAAGTAACTGGATCAGTTACCATAGCACCATCGGATGACTTATCTATTTCTATAGATCCATTTGACAATACAATTTGCCCAGGGGAATCAATTAACCTAAATACTGCTAGTTCTGTTGCAAACGGTGTCGTTTATACATGGTCAGCAAATGGAGGAACATTTAGTTCGAACACAGGAAGTAGCACCGTTTACACAATGATGACATCTGGAACATACACTATAACGGTAATGGCTACAGATGCTCAAGGGTGCATAAGTACGGCTATTACAACGGTAATAGTCAGAGATGAAAATGACCCAATTTGCAATCCTAATACGGATCTAGTGAATATTGGAGACTATGTTTGGTTTGATATAAACAACAATGGAATTCAAGACACTGGAGAATTGGGTATTGAGGGAGTAGAAGTTAAATTAATGACTGCGGGACCTGATGGAGTATTTTATACTGCAGATGATGTTACGGTACTTACTGAGGTGACTGATCCTACTGGATATTATCTGTTTGAAGATGTAGTTGCTGGTGAATACGTCATTATGTTTTGCATTGATACATTATCGGGTATCGAATACACCTCTCAAAATATTGGAGCAAATGATGGTGTAGATAGTGATGCAAATCCTGCTAACGGTAAGACGGATCCATTTACAATAGTGGCAGGTCAAGCGGATGATTTAAGTTTTGATGCTGGTGTTATTCTTAGCCCAATGGGATGTGATAATATCACAAGTGGAGGAAGCATCTGTTGCGATCAGATACTATGCGGAGCAGGAAGTATACCAGAGTTGATTTCTAGCACAATACTACCTTCGGGAGGTAGCGGAGATATCGAATACTTATGGATGTCAACTACCACTGGCGGCCCGTTTGATATGGATACATGGGACGTAATTGCTGGAGCTGACGCTGCGAGTTACCAACCTGGAGCTATATTCGAAACTACCTTTATAGCTAGATGTTCGAGAAGAGCTGGGTGTACATCTTATCGGGAAAGTAATATCATCAAGCTAGAAATAGCGCCATTGCCAGCTGCCACAATACAAAGTCTTCCTGCATTTATTTGTGTTGGAGAAAGCGATATGTTCAATGCTACCAGTGCAGGTACCGCAGTAACATATACTTGGGATCTTGGAGAAGGAGCAAATCCTGCTACGGCAAGTGGTCAGTATTTGACAAATGTTGTTTGGAATAGTGTTGGAAGTAAAACCATAACCCTTACAATTGAAAGCTCTGCGTGTACTTTTGTTACTACGCGTACAGTACAAGTTGGAGATTGTCTCAGTCAACCAAATAATAATCGATTCACAAACCTTACAGCAGTAAACGTTCCTGAGACTATGGATATTGATTTGAAGTGGAATACTAAAGATGGTATGAATGACTATAAGTTTGTGATTGAGCATTCTACAGAAGGAGAAAATTTCAATATCCTCAATACCATTGATGGAAATGATGCATTCGAAATCAAGGATTACAGTTATATGGATAGGGACGCTAGACCAGGGAGAAATTATTACAGAATTAAGCACATAAATAATAATGGAAAAACAGAGAAGAGTGAAATTAGAATGGTTATGCTTACTGATCGCGTCGAGAAATACATTGTATTCCCTAATCCAACTCAGGATTTTATCATTTTCGAAAGCTTAAAACTCTCCGAAAAGCCAGGAAGTATTATGATCTCGGACATGAAAGGTGTAGTACTAAAAGAGGTGGTTATACAACCTAATAGCAAAAGGAATGTTATTGACATCTCTCATTTTGTACCAGGGATGTATACATTACGCATTAAGTACGTTGATGCGAAAGCAACAACACAGCTAATATATAAGTCAGACAAATAACCTATCATTATATTAATACAAACCGAGCATTCATTTAATGGATGTTCGGTTTTTTTATGCCCCATATTGACCTAATCAAGCAAATTATTACCATTTAAGCTTTAAACTATCCTCACAAAAACGCTAGTCAATAGGACAAAAATCTTTATTACTTACTGTATATCAACACAATACGAATTAATTGTAATTTATTTAACTAAAAATTTAACATTTCATTTTGACTGAATTGGCTTATTAAAGAGTCTTATAGATATAAAGCAGACTTTTAAGGAGTCTACTTATTTAAAATTAAAAATAAAAGATTATGAGAAATTTGATGATCATTACGTGTTTGGTTTTTTCCATCAGTGTTGTCGGATTTAGTCAAGTGAAAGAAAAGTACAGAGATACCTCCAATACTTCAACTATCATAGTAGTAAAGGATGATGCCTCTATTGACGAAGATGTTTTAAATGAGTTCTTTGATTTAGCTTCTATGAATATGAATGATCAAATAATGATCACTACTTCCGCTGAAGCGCCTGATATGAGTACAGCCTCTGCAAGTATCGAACAAGATATGGAGCAGTACTTTGAGCAAGAGATAAAAATCGAAGAAGTTGTAAATGAAGCACCAAAGAATATTGCAAGGGAGAAAGTAATATTAGCTAATGATAACGATGTCGATGATTCTCCAAAAGTGGTTCAGTCAGCTGTAAAAATTTCTCCTAAAAGAGCTAAGGGGTATTACCCAACAAAAAGTTCATATGAAGTAAAGAAAGCGGCTAAGAAAAAATACTTCAATAAGAAAAATCATAAGCGTAAGAATAAGAAAAGAAAAAATAGAAAGAGAGGTAAAAAAAGAAAAGATGGTTCTTGTTATAGCTTTTAAAGTAAGCTCTATGCATTAATATAAAACACCTACTTTGTAATTTCAAAGTAGGTGTTTTTCATTCTAGGATACCTCTGCAATAGAAATAGGCATCATGCATGCCGTTGTTATTTTAGTGGACATTCCACACCTAGGCTGACTATACTATTTGAAATATGAACCTTTCTATCAGGTTCATCTGCAAGAACACTCCTTAAGCCTTGGTATTGTCTAAAGGAAAGAATTAACTTTAGCTCATTTGCGATTACCCTTTTAATGGAGACAAGACCTATTAATCCAAAATCTACTTTGCGAAAATCCCTTCTCTCCCCTACTCCATCACTTAATATACTATTTACAATTTTATAGTTTGCCAAATTTGCTTTGACCAAATAACTGAGAGAAAAGCCTGCATTAAATGCAATGTCTATTTTCCTAAAACTAATCTCAGTCTGCGGGAGCAAACCCAATGAGAAATAGTTGAGAGATGCACTATGAATAAAGAAACCTTCTTGATCTAAAAATTTATTTAGTGTAGTAACCCCCACAACCTTAAAAGACAATTCCGTTTTAAGCGAATATTTTTTAGTAAGCATTTGACTATAACTAGCTACAAATGATAAATTACGCATTGGTTGTTTACTGGATACTCTACTTAGTGGTTGCGTTGTATATATTGGTACAGAAGAATTAACTATCCCACCCTCAAGTGAGAATGATTTATCCTGTGCCACAGTTTTTATATGAATCAAAGTAATAAAAAATAGCACAGCAATAATCGTAAAAACCTTATTCAAAATAAGTGGTCGTGAGTTGGCGATGTAAATACAACGCAACCTTTGTTACCTTAGTCTGACTTACTTGGATTTTAACAATATAATTATCTCAACCAGTCGTTGCCAGAACAATTAGCTTAAGCATCTGCAAGACTTTCTTTATAGACCTTTAAGCACCTCGCTCTGGCTTCCTTGTGATCTACAATAGGATCTGGATAGTCGTCCGTTCCATATTCTGGGACCCACTTCTTGACGTACTTATACTCCTTATCGAATTTCTCGCGTTGAGTGTAGGGATTGAAAATTCTAAAGTAAGGCGCTGCATCGGTTCCACATCCAGCAGCCCATTGCCAGCCTCCATTATTACTTGCTAGATCAAAATCAAGAAGTTTCTCTGCAAAATAGGCTTCTCCCCAAGTCCAATCTATCAAAAGATGCTTGGTCAAAAACGAGGCGACGATCATCCTTACTCGGTTATGCATATGTCCCGTATGCATGATTTCTCGCATACCTGCATCGACAATAGGGTAGCCAGTTCTTCCCTGCTTCCACAATTCAAAGTGCTCTTCATTATTATCCCATTCTATAGCTTTGTATTTCTCTCTAAATGGGCCCGTCGCAACATGCGGAAAATGATTTAAAATGTTGGAGTAAAAATCCCGCCAGATCAGCTCGCTTAAGAATACCTCACTAAGCTTGGCTGCACCTATTGCCTTCTGTCTAATGCTGATAGTGCCAAATCTAAAATGTATCCCCAAGCGTGAAGTCCCTTCTACAGCGGGAAAATTTCTTTGCTCCGCGTACTTTTTGATAAGTCCTTGCTTAACTTCGTCATCTGGAATCTTAACATCGCTACTTTTAAATCCCATATCGGAAAGACTTGGTATATCTTCTTTGGGTGAATACTTTAAGAAGTTTTCTGAATACTTCAGCGTTGGGTATGGTTTTAAATAATAAGAGTCCGTAATATTCTTGTTCATTCTAGATGCAAGCTTTGCCTTCCAAATTTTAGAGTATGGGGTAAACACCGTGTAGGGTGTGCCATCTTTTTTCATAACCTCATCATTATCAAAAATGACGTGGTCCTTGTAATCCTTAAATTTTATTTCTTTCTTAGCTAGTAGAGATGCGACTGCCTCGTCTCGTTCTTTTGCGTATACTTCATAGTCCCTATTAGTATAAACAGTTTCTATATTGCTAAACTCCTTAATCAACGCCTTCCATACTTTTAGTGGTTCTCCGTATTTCACAAGTAAGGCTGAATCGTAATGTTTTAGACTTTTGTTGATAGATGTGATCGTATCATGGATAAAAGCTACCCTTGCATCTTCTTTAATTTCTAATTTATCTAAGATAATCTTATCAAAGATAAAGATTGGGAGCACTGGTATTCCTGCTTTCAGCGCACGGTAAAGACCAGCATTATCTTCTAATCTTAAATCTCTGCGGAACCAAAAAATGGAAATTTTGTCTTGCATAATTGTTTATAGGAGTATGAACATCAATTATTTAAAAATTGTTTGCGGCAAAAATTAAAATTTCCATTGAATGCACCAATTAAGATTTATCTAAATCTACTTCTTGCTCAAAAGCTATTTCTTTTTGACAATTTTCTATTTTAGAGGCTTTACCAATGTGCGTTACCTTTCCTTCTTGTTTACCTGTTTTCATTACCTTGATACCTTTCCAAGTACTCTCACAATCGTTATACAGGGTCGCACCTTGTAAAATCAATTCTCCCATGGGATGAACTGTAATTTGTGCATTATTGGGCAAGGAAGTTTTGCATCTAATAATCAGCTTACCACCATTCTCAATAACTAGATTGCCTTGAACCGTTTTACAACTATTCCAGACTACACTATCTCTGATGACAATGGTCTTACTCAAATTAAGCGCACACCAATCTTTTACTAATAAGGCTCTTTTCATCTTATTAGTCAGCGCATATTTATGCACACGTCCTAATTGGCAAGGTGTCAAAGCAGCCATATTGGCGTTGTAATCCATAACGTTATTGGAGGCGATCTCACAAGGCGGCTTACCTGTGCTATTCCAACAATTAGAATGCTTAGGGGTATCATCACAGCTATCATTTCCCCAAGCATGGCGCAACCCAAAGACGTGTCCAATCTCATGACTTAATTGCTTAGCGGGTCTATATCGTTTTGGGAAAGTAGCTTTACCAGCTTTATTATAAACAGTATCTTTCATAGCATAGTACCACAATCCACCCTTGACCCAGGTCGAGAAAGCGATGCCGTTAGATACGGGATTGTATTTCTTTGACTTTAGACTATCGACATGCACATCTTGAATAAATACATTTAAAACGGAATCTTTCTGTATCCCATATTTTTCAAAAACACCTCTATCATAAATATTCTTACCAAAACCTCGCGAAATCACAAAGTAAAATTCATCATCATCGTGAAAATAAATACCATCATCTCCTGGGATATAGGACGTTCCAGTCAATTCAAAGCCATATCTAGAGGACAATACTGGTGTATTATTACCTAATGGCAATTTCATTTTATGATTGTTATAAAGTGATTGATTGGTTGAGATCAAAGTTTCATTTATGAATTTACGTCCATCTTTCTCATTAAAATTACCTTTACCATCACTGGTTCTCATAACATGAAAGTTGACCTTTATCCGCTTAAAAGAGGTATGTTGTAGGTAATCAGGATCGGGTATATAGTTAGAAGGATCATTGCAAGGGTTAGTCATATCGGCTAAATCTGCTAATAATGCAACATTCTTTTGCAATGGCACGATGGATATGTACGACGATGTTGGCTTATTATTACACGAAAATGCAAATGCCAATAGAAGACATAGTAAAAGTATATTTCTCAATATTATCATTTATTACAATTAAACTAAAAGAAACTTATTTTAGCAACGGATTTAATCTTAATTTTACACTCTTATCTTAAAAAAACTAATGTAATATAATGAAAGCTCTAATTTATCCTATTTATATAATAGCAGTATTTACAATCTTTGTTGCATGCGGAACGGATGGCACTTCCACTGCAGAAACAGAAGAAGCACCTTCAGTCAATAAAAATTCGGCTCAACTTGCGCCAGAGTATCGAAATATGCTGAACGCTATTAAAGCTAACCCAAATGATCATGAAAGGAATGGCGCTTTGGCAGGTCGAGTGGCTAAACAATTTATCGAACTCAAGCTTGATGAAAAAGCAATCGATGTCCTTAAAAATAGTATAATTTTTGATTATCAAAGTAAATCTACCAATGATAATATTAAGACCCTTATAGAAGTCTACAAAAATAACCCAAAATATAAAGACTCCTATATCAACTTAGTACAATCTCTCCAAATAGGAAATTCAAGCTTTAATGGTCTTTCTAACTATACTGGCGATATACCCAGTGATGAAAAATCAGTTAAAGTAAAGATTGAAGAGATCAGGGCGAGCCTGACCGATTCAAGCACCGGTAGACTAGACTTAAAAAGAGTGAACGAATTTGTCGACATTATTGAATTATTTGTTATTGCAAATCCAACAAATGATCAGTCACCCGAATACCTTAAGTTAGCCGCTGAAGTTGTGAATTCTATCAAAGTATATCCGAGAGCTATTCAATTTTATGACTGGACACTTACCCGCTTTCCAAATTCAAAACAAGCAGCACAAGCGCTTTTTATGAAGGGATTTACACTAGATGATGGTATGAAAAAGAAAAATCTTGCTAAACCAGTCTACGAAGAATTTTTACGAAAATATCCTAAGAACGATTTTGCGGATGATACCAAATTTTTATTGGATAACATAAATAAGTCTGACGAAGAAATTATAAAGCAGTTTGAAAAAAAGGAAAAGTAATTTCTTCTCAAATTACCGAAGTTTTTTTTAGTAAATTAATAAGATCAATATAATCTTTTTCCTTGCGTGAAGGATAGTAATAATACTGGCTATGCTATACCCCAGAAAGAAAAGTTAAACTAGAAATAGCAATACTCTCTTATCCATTAAAACAATTAGCATAGACAGTAGTCCGTAGGACCGTAACGCCAGTGAAGTTATGAATAGCCTGGTCTACTGCTGAGGGTAGATAGGCAGCACAGCATGCAGTAGGCACGCCCAAATCAATAAAAAATTTAAGGAGGTCACTAAATCAGTACGATCAGTTTTTTGTCAAATGGATCGAGTGCGACGCCAACCACCTTTGCGGAAGCCTCCACACGGTATACAGAATGCACCCCTTCAAACCACTTAGCCGCTTTGACGAGTCCGCCAACCACTACATTGGAGTCTCCCAAGTCATCCATGCCAGACTTGCGAGGCTTAAATGGTAATTTAAAACTGAGCTGAATCTTTTTATTTGCAGGCACGGGTATTATCTGCGCTAAATCTATCTCGCCCAGCTCATACTCGTCGGTCAACTTATCATCCTTTTTGCCGCGACTATATTTCTCGATAAGTTTTATATAAATATGGCTGACTGTGTGATCATTCAATGAGGACAATATTATTTTACCCGTCACCATACCGTCCTGATAATTCAGTTCTTCAGGTAGCGATAATTCTAATTTGACACCCTCTATTCCCAACCAAGATTTTACTTTACCAAACATACTAAATGAATCTTTTTACCCATGTATCTGCGATGGTTGTGATGCCTTTATGCAGAAGATCTGCTTTGTTTTTTACTAGGTTGTCAAACACCAGAATACGATCAGAGTTTTCTCCTACCGCTGCTGATAATTCTGGCAGTTTAACAGTATGGACCGAACCATTCTCTTGATCAATATACGTAATAAGCATCCTATCAAACAAGTCTATCTGGTATTTCGCTGCAATATTTTTGACGAACGCCACGGATGAATCGATAGAACAACCGCTCGCTCCAGCCATAGACTCGTCCACCATGAGTACAATGATGCGATCCAGTAATACTTTACCCGCCGCCTTGAGCTGTCGGTTGTGACTCGTCCATGCAGTACAGAAATTATTTATTTCCGCATCTATCTGTGTTACTTCCGCATCAGAAAATACACGGTCAGCGTGATACACCCATACCCTACTTTCTGGAGCTAGTGCTGAAAAAATACTAAAATCTACGATTTTATTATCCACGTTAAAATCCATTATTATCGACTATCAACTCTGCTAAATCATATACCATCACCTCATCCTGCTTATTTGCTGCCTTTATACCGTCCTGTAGCATAGTAATACAAAATGGGCAATTTGCAGCTACTACAGTTGCCCCAGATGCAAGAATCTCATCCACTCTTTCCGTATTGATACGCTTGTCCCCAGGCTCATCTTCCTTGAACATCTGCGCACCTCCTGCTCCACAGCAAAGTCCATTGCTACGGGAACGTTTGAGCTCTACCAACTGTCCATCTATGCTCTCCAACACTTCGCGTGGCGCTTCATACACTCCATTGACTCTGCCCAAATAGCAAGAATCATGATAAGTTATTTTCTTACCTTTAAACTCCCCTTCCTCCTTCATCTTGAGCTTACCCGTATTGATCAACTCTTGGATAAACTGCGTGTGATGTACTACATCGTAATTGCCACCAAGATCTGGATACTCGTTCTTCAAAGTATTGAAACAGTGAGGACATGCAGTGACTATTTTTTTCACTTTATACATGTTCATTACTTCTATATTTTGTAAAGCTGTCATCTGGAAAACGAATTCATTTCCAGCGCGACGTGCAGGATCACCCGTACAACTTTCCTCCGTACCAAGGATAGCAAAATTAACATTCGCTTCATTCAAAATTTTACTAAAAGCAATGGTGATTTTTTGTGCCCTTGCATCAAAACTTCCTGCACAGCCTACCCAGAATAACACTTCAGGCGCTTTGCCTTCCGCAGCTAACTGCTCCATTGTTTTGATTACTAATGGTTTTGACATTTATATATTTTTGAAGAGCGAGATTGAAATAAAATCTTGCTCTATGATTTAACGATGTATAATTAATTTACCGAAAGTCACCTTTGATCCTCCCTTACTGTATACCCGATAATATACTATCCCATTTGGTAGCGATTGTATTGATATAGTATTATTGGCCAGCGCGTTTTCCTGCATCAACACACCTTGGCTATTGTAAAATTTAATGGTGCCTTGATTAAATATATTTTGTTTGTGCAGTACCGTAACCTGGTCACTAGCTGGGTTTGGAAAAATAGATAAGGCGATACGCTCATCAATGATTTCTATATCATCAATCAGTGACCAACGCTCTGTAAATAAAGACTGTAAGGAATCTATTGGGTCTACATTATTAATGGTATTAGGAACAATAAGATCTATCTGATTAAAAGAGTTATTGTCTAGAGCGCTTACCCGCAAATACGAAGAACGAGAAGAAATACCATCTGCCAAACACCTAGAGTCCGCACCTGGAATATTCGCCCCTTGCATAGCACCCATCAATTTTTCAGCAAGTGAACCTTCGGTATTTAAAAACCCATTTTCCATTCCTGATAATACTTGTGGGCCAAGCAAAATATTTCCCTGGATCGCATAATTTGGACCTACAATATTATTCGCAAAGTCTAAATTATTTTTACCCGTATAGCCCGCTACTTGCACTTTGCCCATTTCGTCCAGCGTAACTATTCCATATTGACGATCTGTAGTACCTCCAATGGTACAAAGATCGTTGCTCAATACTGCAGACAATACTTCTGACGCATCTAGTCCATTTTCTATTTGTACCAGCCCATTATTAAGGTTTGAATTTGGTATACATATTTGTGCTTGAGCGTTCATTGCCCCTTTTCCTGCAACCAACCCGGAGATAATCACGGCTCCACCACATCCTCCACATTCCTCCGATGTCAAGCAGGTAGCACCCGCTGATCCTACTGCGCCCGTGATGGTATCTATGGCCACGATAGAAAAAGTATGTTGTGCATTTGCGATAACGAACGCAAAACAAAATATGAAACAAATCACTATTCTCATGTATCCGAATTTTTATTATCTATCAGCTGTGTCCACTTATCTCTAGCATCGGGCACTGCCCATACAGAACCACTATTCTCAATACTCGTAAACATCGGCAACCAGTCCGTCGGACCAGCAGATTCAGTAAGTATCTCATACCGTCTTAATTTCATAATCGGCTCTAGTGGATTGATCATAATCGGACATGCTTCTACGCAAGCATTACAAGTCGTACACGCATGTAATTCTTCCTTCGTGATATAGTCAAATAGATTTTTCCCATCATCATAATTTTTAGCCGTAAGCGTAGTTTCTTCTGCTTGCTTGTCTTTAGCGATAAACTCCACTGCACCTGCATCTAAGTTATGTCCTATCTCGGTAGCACGGTCTCTGATATCCATCATTATTTTTCTTGGAGACAATTTTTTACCCGTCAAGTTTGCAGGACAAACATCGGTGCATCGTCCACATTCCGTACAACTATATGCGCCTAGGACATCTTTCCAACCTAAGTCAAATACATCTTTACTGCCAAAGTCTGGCAGCTCTTCACCAGTATCTCCGTCGTCTGTAAAAGCAGCGTCTGGATCCATCATACTTTTCACCTCATTCATTATTTCAGGCATATTCTGCATCTGCCCCCTAGAGGCCAATTTTGCGTGATACACATTTGGAAATGCAAGCATTATGTGCAGGTGTTTAGAAACAGGTAGATAATTCAAAAACGCCAGTACGACCATGATATGACCCCACCAACCGACACGTTCTACTACCTTCAAACTTCCGTCAGAAAGTCCACCAAAAAGCATCGGCCCTAAGTGTTCTGTTACTGCAAAATTTAACGAACCTTGTATTCCCTCTACGCCATTGGTATGCGTGAGTCCTCGATTGAAAAGTACCTCGTCTGCACCATTCATCATAAATACGCAAACCACCAAAACAATTTCCAAATACAGAATGATATTACCATCAAATTTTGGCCAACCATTCATTTCACTTTTATGAAAGCGTGGTATTTTGAGTAGATTCCTTCGAGCCAAAAATATTAAAGTCGCAATGAATGCAGTCAAGGAAAGTATCTCGATCAGCGATATCAAGAAAGTATAAAAGCCACCTAAAAATGGCCTAAAAAATCTGTGTTGATTGAATACCCCGTCAATTACTATTTCGATCAACTCAATTTGGGTGAACAGAAACGCTACGTAGATGAAACCGTGCAACAAAGCTGGTATCCAACGCTTAAACATTTTTTTCTGGCCAAAAGCAATGAGAAATGTGTTTTTCCAGCGTTGACCTGCGTCGTCTATGTCTGGCTCATTCTTTCCTAGCAATATATTCCTTCTGATAGCCAAAAATTTCTTTCCTGCTATCCAACTCGACAAACCCAATACCACCAAAAATACAACCGTCTGAATCATATGTCTATTTTACCTTATATACGAGATAGCAATATAATTGATATAGTTAGATTATTATGGCTAATGTGCGCAATATTATCGTTCAGATTTGATAATTTTACATTATGCAAATACTTCAACATCAGCAAATAGAGCAAATAGTCAAGCGTATAGCCATCGAAATCCTCGAACAAAACATTGACGAGAAGGAAATAATCCTCGCTGGCATCAACAATAACGGGATGCATCTTGCCCATTTGTTGATGAACGAATTGTTGAAGATTTCCAAGATAGACTTCACTTTGACCCGCATCGTTGTCAGCCCTGCAGCACCACTTGACAATGAAATCTTACTCGAAATCCCCGCCAAAGAGCTAAAAAATAAAGTTCTGATCATAGTAGACGATGTAGCCAATACGGGTCGCACCCTGTTTTATGCCTTCCAACCGCTACTGGACACGATGATGAAAAAGGTCGAAATCGCCGTGCTTGTAAACCGTATGCACAAGTCATTCCCGATCAGCGTAGACTACAAGGGCGTGGAGCTTGCCACTACTCTACAACAAAATATAATAGTTGAGTTGAGTGATAATAAAAAGAAGAATACTGCCAATGTGCTTTAAAATTAGGACATAATTCATTTGGGGCTGCCACGGCACAATACTAATTACGTTATAAGATCTTGATAAATATCTTGAAAAGCGGTACTCAAGATTGAGGCATAAAACGGACTAATAACCTTAGCTATTGGGAGTAGTTTTAAGAAATAGTTTGATCGCCGCTTTTCAAAAGATTATCGCCTTTCTAAGACTTATTGGTATTAAGTGCGTGTACGGGTGATCCAGTTGTATACCTCTCGAAAAAGAGAGGCATACCCTTACTCCCCCTCATCTCTACGCACTCCGTTTGTCGTGCTCCATCCCTGCGGGATTCCGCGAATGTATCATCGTCTAAGTAGCATTTTGAAATTCTCTCCTTATTTTTTAGCAAATCTTTGTGCAATGCTACCACCTATCCAAGCCATCGGAATATACGCCAATAAAAGATCTGTGACAATAAACCACAGAGGCGCAGAAATAATAAAACAAGCAGCTATACCAGCCATAAGAAATACTGCACCCACTATAAGTGCATACCGCATCTTGTGATCTGCCGCCATCCATCCAGCTACTAATGCACCAGACATCGTACCTAATGCATGAGCCAAAAAAGGAAAGGTAAAATATTCCACACTATGAGAGAGCATATCCAAACCTTCTACAGGATAAATTTTATAGCCTAGCTCGATTAGTCCGCCATTGACCATTCCACCGCCTAAAATGCCAGCGATTACTGCGATAATATTCTTGACGATCGGATTCATAAAAGGGGTCTTAAAATGGTTTATCGATAGTTATAAAAGTTTGATATTCAGCTACCAAGATAGTAAATTACTACCATAGCTTACCATCTTAAGACCCTATACTTGTATTTTATACCACTGCCTTTACTAATCCAAGATGTAATATTCTTCCACCAGCCTGATTAACAGGGCTTACACTCTTGCCGATCACAATACCATCTTCTGGGCAGTAAAATTCTTTTATTACATCTCCAAAAACATTGCGCAAAGTTGCTATCATCTCTCCTTTTTTCACCAATTGGGTTACCTTAGGATGCACTGTTATTAATCCACCTGTGTCTGCATATACCCAGTAAGACTTTTTGCAGAGTACCGTTTCATCAGACTGCTCCTCGACTTCTGAATCCGAAATATTAAAATGTCCTAGCAGATTATGGATACCTGTCAGACCATCTCGAATCATTCCTTTTTGAAATAGATTTGGGTTTCCTACTTCTAGCGTTATCGCTGGTATATCCAGCTCTCCTGCTGTCCCTCGTAGAGTACCATCACTTGGTGGGTTATGGACTATGATTTGAGCATTTTGCAACAAAGCCATTTTTCTAACGACCTCATCACTCATATCCGCGCGGATATAGTAGGAGTTAATCCTGCCATTACTAGCAGTATGTAGATCAATTAAAAAATCAAAGTGTTTAACAATTTTATTGACCACTCTCCATGCATAGAGTTGGCTCACTGTGCCATCTTCCTTCCCAGGCATGATGTGATTCAGATCCGTACCATCTAAGAACCTTCTTTGCTTTCTCAAATAAGACGGAACGTTGACAATAGGAACACCTACGATGATGCCCTTCAATGTATCCACATCTATCTCATCAAACAATCTCTGAATCACTGGTATTCCATTCAATTCATTTCCATGAACTGCAGCAGTAAGGCCTACCGTTTTGCCATCCTCATGTCCGCGCGCCACAATGATCGGCACTAAAACAGGAACGCCCATTGCATCCTCGACTAATTCAATCCAAAATCTAGTAATAGCTCCCTTAGGAACTAAGTTTAAATTTAGCTCACGTAGAATCTCCACCTTAGCGCTATTTACCTTCTTCATTATTGTTTATGTTTTAAGAAATATTTTAAAATTAAATCAATAGCCTCTTTTACCAACGGCTTCTGCTGCAACGCTGCTATCTGAGGTAATCCACCTATACTTGTTGTATTTATTTCTGAAAGTAATCTTTTCCCATTGTCTCCGACCAATGTATCTACGCCGTACATTACAATACCCATTTTAGATAAGACGGAATCTATCACTTTTATTATTTCTTTCTCGTCTTCGTCTACATCTGCAATGTTTGAACTACCACCCATAGAAACATTACATATCCAAGAGTCCTTAGCAGGCAATCGTAAGGATGCGCCCATAATTTTGCCGTTCACTACTACGATCCGCTTATCGCCTTTGGATACATTCTTTAAAAACTTTACCCCCAGATAATTTATTGGTTCTCCATGCAAACTTTCTTCAAAAGTTTTGTAATTCATTTCTTCATTTTCTTTCCAAACCTTATCTCCATCAATTCTCACTATGCCTTTACCTCCATAATCTCTGTATGGTTTGAGCACAATGGGAAAATTCGCTTTCCACGTCCGAATATCCGCTAAACTATTACAGATTTGTAAGGGAGGACATACGGATGCAAAATTGGTAAGAAAAGCCTTGCTTCCAGTCTCATATATAGCCATCGGATTATTGATGATAAACCCATCTTGAAAGTAACCTTCTAAGTACTGTAAAAATGATTTTGACAATGGAGGGGGCATTCTCAACCAGATCAAATCATACGCAGTTGACACTGCCTTGGTAAGATTACTTGATAGTAAGTAACCATCTTCAGTAAAAATAAAACCCTCATTGATCGGGCAAACAAATAATGGAGCCTCTTCCTCCCCCCTAAAGAAAACAGCATTCTTCTTGTTTGCACGAGAGGCTATATCTACACCATTTATAGAGTCGTGTGCATGCATGGCGGCGGCTAATGCATAAAGTGAATTCTCACTACTATGCTTAGCATGATCCGTTAGGATTAGTACTTTGTACTGCTCCATTACCCTAGTTTTATTTCCTCGATAAGGCTCTTATCATTATTGAGACTTTTGAATAATTTCATTCTGAATTTACCTTTCTTATTCATCAAAGTTTGCGACATTTTGTCAATCGCCACCATTGATAAAACGGTCTGAATATATGCCTCAATCAAATCATCAAGCCCTACGCCTAATTTATTAAAGTCACGTCTATCCATTAAGATTAGACGGTTGGTATCACTATTCCATGAACCATCTTCATTTTTGAATGACAAGTTGGTTCCAAGCATTTTCCAGCTATCTGTGCCATCTTTAATATGGTCTACAAGTGGTTTTTCCGCTCTTCTTGCATAGGTCACCAAGGGTCTAATTCCATTTTCTGTAGCACTAACCATCATTCTAATATCTGCTACAAAAGTTTGATTTTTTTGATCTGGAATGGTTCCAACATGGTATAATTTTCCTAAAGAGGAAGTGCTGCTCCAGTTTGAGTTTCCGATCAGACTCTGGACTATAAATAGATCATAGTCAAACTCCATTTCCATAAATTTGTCCAGCTCATCTTGAGTGACTATAGTGTAAACTCCTTGCCCTGCATTGCTGTAAGGAACCTTGACGACTGCGTGTCCTCCCATCTTCTTTACCCAAAGCGGTACTTCGTTTTTACTCACATCCCAAATCGTCTCTGGCGTATTGATCTTCAACCCAGATTCATGCAATTCTGCATTGAACATATCGTATGCCTTGGCAGCTACCATCTTATTTCTCCCTCCAGCAAGGCAGGCAACTATAGGATTAAGAATTCTTGTTTTAGAGTTTAGCGGTAACCTATTCCAAGGCTTTTGCGTCAGGTATCGGAAAGCAGCTCGGATGGGAATCTCCTTGTTTTCCTCATCCAGTACATGCATGATTCCATCTTTGAATATCACATCTGGAGAAGTGGAGTCCATTGGAAATTCAACGTAATAAACTTGCTCTTGCATCACATCTGCGATAACTTCTGCATAGCCAGATGCTTCCATATGATTTTTATCATAAATCACGGCAAGCCCTCCCTGAACTTTTTTGCGCAAGTTCTTCAAAAACGGTCTAAAAGTGCGCTCTACCATTAGACGATAACTCCCTTGTTCTTTATGATCATCAACTAGAGGCATTGATTTCTGACCAGAAGGACAAGAGTTATTTTCTATAACCACCATCTGCCGTCTGCCTCCCGCCGAAGTGACATTGAGTAAATCAGCACCTCCCCATAAAAAGTATTTGGCTTTATGCTCCATTACTTCTCTCAGTTTATCCGCATCTACATTAGGATGCATATGACAGTATCTGGTGATAATTCTTTCCTGTTCTAGATTGAGAAAGAAATCAATCATTGGGTGAATAGTAGCATTTAGTGCTTTTGGATACCAATGATCATTGGCTTCGAATTCATCTGGTTGTACGATTCTAAATTTTTTCACTTCAGCTTGAATATTTTATTGTCATAAAAAGTTTAAATGTAAATTACTTATTTGACGTATTTCACAATTCCGCAAAATAAAAATCAAAATTAATGATTTCTTAAAATCATGGCTTATAGTAACTTTCCAGCCTCTATGAAGTTAAATCTAACTGATGCTAAAAGTTCAACAGATGTTAAGAATTATTCTACCTATTTGCGCATGTTTTTTCACCTTATTCGCTTCTTGTCAGGAACCAGATGAGGACTACAATCCTGAAATAGACTTCATGGAAGAAGAAATCAACACGGTCAAAGAACAGCAAGCTGTAGTGGTATCTGTAGAAATAGAAGGGTCAGAAAATAATTACACTTTTAAGGTAACTATTGAGAGTCCTGACACGGGCTGCAAACAATATGCAGATTGGTGGGAGGTATTTGATCAGGAAGGCAATCTGATCTACCGCAGGATACTTGGCCATAGTCACGTCGATGAGCAACCATTTACAAGAAGTGGTGGCCCAGTACAAATCAAAAAAGATCAATTCGTATACGTACGCGCACACATGAATACGCTGGGATATGGCTCTTATGGATTTGGAGGCACTGTTGAGAAAGGTCTAATGGTTGAAATGATAGGATTGAGTATCGGTGCAGATTTAGAAAAAACCGCTCCATTACCCAAAGATTGCGATTTCTAAGCATTCTACCAGAATTACGATTCCCTTTCAACGTCGATGATAATGGCGAAAATCTTCTAAGGTGCAAAAAAAATGCCCGCTAAAAAGCGAGCATTTTTTTAAATTCTTAAAGTATGTAATTAAATTACGACACTTGCACGTTTACCGCGTTTGGTCCTTTTCTTCCTTCTTCTACTTCGTAAGACACTGCATCTCCCTCTCTAATCTCTCCGCCTGCTAGTCCATTAATATGTACGAATACATCTTTTCCACCATCGTCAGGAGTAATAAATCCAAATCCTTTGGCATTGTTGAAGAACTTTACTGTTCCATTGTTCATCTGTAAAAAATTTAATTGATATAATACTTCAAAGATAATACTAAATGTCAATCGACAAACTAAAATAAATTTATTTTACACATAATTATTTAAAGTATATAATATTATTACTGCGGTTATCGTTAGTCCATCTTTTTCTTTTTCGGAATCCAGACTGCATTTACAATAACTTTGATGGGTTGCACGCCTTTTTTATCCATAATCTCCACTTCTAAGGGCAACTCTCCCTTTTCCGCAGTTTGGATATATTCGACTTGCTCTTTGCTTAACTTTACATTTCCACGCATGCCGCCCGTAGATCGCTTGACAAAATCGGCTTGAATATTCTTTACCAAGGGTAATTTATCTGCTGGTAAGTTCATCGCTACTATTAAGATAGCAATTGATTCTGCCAAAAGAACCATTCCGCATGCATGTATTTGCCCTAAGTGATTGCGTACTTTCGGTCTATTTGGTAGATATGCTATCCAATGATCATTCTCTGTTTTTTCAAAATGCAATCCTGCAGTACCGACAAATGGCACTGCACGACCAATCACAAAATTTTTGACACCTTGTTGCATAAACTTTGGCAGTCGATTCAATTTAGTAAGCGTATTAAATATTTTGCTTCTTTTCATATTGGGATGGATTGGTATGGATTGGTTTTAAACGGAACTTTTTCCGCGCTATTTCAATATGGAATTACAACTAGTGTGTCCAATTTAGCTCTAAGTTTGATAAAGTCAACTAATTTTTGCTCATCCTGTCTTCTTTCTTTAGTTGACTTGATCGTACTCCAACTCACTAAAGCTACTGGCGTTTTACTTGATTTTTTAAAGTCTGTTTTGACTACATCCATTGCAATTCCGATTTCACTTATCAGCGGGAAGATCGTCTTTACTTCTCTATACAATCCGAGCAGATCCGTTTGCTTAAGACTATCCATTTGAGATTGTAGCACCAATAATTGATTTGTTTTTAAATCCTGCAGCGCTTGCATTTCTTTGAGCTGGGACTGTATTTTTCCTTGCATTCCACTCAATCTGACATCCAGATTTTTAATGTCCTCAAAAGGAATTTGTTCGCTTTGGTAAGTGATAATTTCAACTGGCTTCCCTAATATTTTTTCTAGCTCTTTATCAGATTCATCTAAGTAAGATTGCGACAATGGATCACCAATAACTTTAAGTAGTATTTGCAAACTATCTCTAAACCCAATTTTATGATCTTCTGCAAAAGTCCATTCGGAAAGAATCGTTTCCGCCGCTCTAATTTTCTGTTGAAGAAAATTATCTACTTTTTGTTCTTCTCTAGTATTTCGCACTGTTTCATATAATATCTTAGAAGCCGGGAGCAATATGATCAGCGAGAATACTATGATAAAAAATCTGCCTCTATTTCGCTCCTTATTATTCATATACTTCTTGTAAGGAAACCGTAGCATACGAATAACAACATAGGTCGTGATAGCAATAAAAAAAGAGTTGAGAAAAAACAAATAAAAAGCATTTAGAAAAAACGTCCACTCCCCGTTAGCCAATCCAAAACCAGCTACACAAAGCGGAGGCATCAATGCAGTAGCTATTGCTACACCTGGTATAGCATTAGACTTATCCAATCGTGTAATAGAAATAACACCAGCTAAACCCCCAAATATAGCGACCAACCCGTCAAGTAAAGTAGGTACAGTACGCGAAATAATTTGGTCTGTAATTGTCCCAAATGGTGTCAACTTAAAATAAATAACACTCGTAAATAGTGCAATGGCGATAGCAATCATAAAATGCTGCAACGACACTTTCAAAGTTCGCTTATCATTAATTCCTATGCCCAGTCCTATCCCTAGAATAGGAGACATTAATGGCGAGATTAGCATGGCGCCAATCAGTACTGCCGGCGAGTTAAGATCTAAGCCCAATGAAGCCACCATTATAGAGCACATCAAAAGCCAGGCATTTGCGCCTTTCATGCGTTTATTGCTTTGGATGTTCGCCAGCGTCCCTTCCCTATCCATTCCATCTCGAATATCTATTAGGTCATGAAAAAAAGCCTTAGTTGAGACCCACAAGTCTCCCAGATTTTGATCCTTTAGTTTCTTTTTTGCAAGTTCGTCAGCTGCCATGAGCAGATTTTAATTTAATTAATGACCTCGTCATTGAATTTTGGAGGAATTGAAAGCATCGCATTATGGATATGCGGACACCCAATGGCTTCCATCTTCGAAAAATTCTTTTTTCCATATCGGAACGGTCAACTTTAGCGTATCTATACAATATTCACAGGCTTTAAAGGTCGCTGCTCTATGATCTGCACTCACCGCTACCAATACTGCGATGTCCCCAATACCTAAATGCCCTACCCTATGCCAAATAGCCACTTTCCTACAATCCCAAGTCTGCAGTGCATGATCCACTACCTTTTGCATTTCTTTGATCGCCATTGGCTCATAAGCTTCAAATTCGAGATGGGTTACTTTTTTCTTGTGCGCGTGATTTCTAACTGCACCGATAAATAAGTCAATACCACCTGCCTCAGGCACAGCGACCCACTTTGTAATTTCATCTATTGATAACAAAGTGCTTGAGATTTCTACAGATGTTCTGGCTTCCATTTTGTTCTATATAAAGAAATGTAAAACTACTATTCTACTTTACGAAAAACTAGCTTACTGCCTCGTTTTGTAAGGTTTATATAAAAAAAGTATTAAAATAAGTGACATATATATATTATATGCCGTCATAAAAGTATTAATTAACTACAAATCGAGATTAACATGTTTGAATTATTAAAAGGTATGGTTATGCAGCAAATCGCTAGCAAAGTAATGGGAAGTTCTTTGGGTGCTGACGCTAGTGGTGCAGTAGCAGAGCAGGGTGCGGGCGCATTCATCGGTATGATCCAAGAGAAGATGGGTGCTGGTGGCTTAGGAGCTGTCACTTCTATGCTTACTGGTCAGGGAGAAGAAGGAAACGAAATGATGTCTGGCTTTTCAAATAAGCTTGGTAACATTATGCAAGAGCAAGGAATGCCTGCAGAAGAGGCTACAGAGAAAGTAGGATCTGCAGTTCCTGAAATTATGAATACTATTAAAGAAAAATTTGCATCTTCAGACGAAGCGGATTCTGGTTTTGACATCTCTGCACTTGCTGGATTAGCTGGTGGTGGATTAGGTGGCGCACTTGGAGGAGCTGCTGATATGCTTAAGGGAGCTGGCGGTGCTGGAGACCTATTAAGTAAGGCAAAGAACTTATTCTAAGCTATAGGTTAGCAAAAGACAATATAGACAGTTTAAAACACTGTAAGCCAATCCGTATTTTTCGGGTTGGCTTTTTTTATTTTAGGTTTCGTATTAGGGTAATATGGGGCCTACCCTTGCTCAAAGGCCACCCTGCGCCTCGCGGGTCGTTATGCTCCATGGCTCTCCCGAGTAATCGGGATCGGTCCCGCGGACTGTCGACTAAAAAGTCACCACCATTGCGCAGCACTAGTTCAAGAAAAGAAGCAGAACATTTTACCCACCACTTACAGGTGGTATAATAGCAATTGCATCAGCAGCAGAGAGCAATGTTGTATCATCTGCATACTCCTCGTTTACTGCAATCAATAAAGATTTTAGCTTTTTAGTATCTGGATAATTCTGATGTAAGTAGTTTTTAAGATCTTGTACGGTAGATTCCGCAGCCAGCTTAACGCAAAGGGAACTATCCCCTACCATCTCTCTTACTACTCCAAATAATAACAATTTGATATCCATAGTTGCAAGGTAAGGTATTCTCAGCAGATCATCAATAATCTTGTCTGTCCAGCTTTTTCTATTGGTGCACGGTGGACACAAGGCAACACCTTACTATCAGGATGGTCTACTGCCAGTCTCCATAGGTGGCCTACACCAAGGTTTGTAATGCTCGCCTCTGGTATTGTTCTATAATGCAGATCAAAAAAATACGCTTTTAAAAAGGCCCCAAAACCTTCCTCTGCTCCTCCATATAGTTCTTTCAACTCCTCTCGTATTTCGGGCACGAGCACTTTTTGTTCGGCTTGTGCATTGGATACTATTTCGCTAGCTGCTCCGTAGTAGGTACATAAAAAAGTAGAAGTAGGTACTGGCGATCGGTCTACATGAAATGAATAGACATCGGTTGGAAAAAAGCTATCATCTCTTTCATAGCTCTTGATTAGATTTAGCGTTGGAGATGCGCCGTGGTCCTTTAATAGTTTGAAGTCATGTAAAAGGGTTTCCCGCGCTAGCTGTCCTTGCTCGTTTAATTCCAGTGCTTGCAATTGTCCACGATCGAGTGTCGCTATATTTTCGTTGAATTCTATCTTTTCTACAATCTCTTGAAAGTCGCCTTTTAGTTTACGATTCCAACACATTGCGTTTACAGCTCCGTCGAAAGGCGTGGAGACAAGGGCTTGAAAGTTTGAGACACTGAGAATCTGACTCTCAGGTTTAGATGTACGCATCATAAATATTTATATTATTTCTAGTTTAAGTATATCGATCTCTACAGATGATATTTCTCGATTCAAATTAACATGATTTTTAGATAAAAATATCGCTATTTTGGATATTATATTTTTCTTCACCCAGCGAATGCACTAGGCTATTATAGCTGACAATTTCCTCGACATTTCTATTCATTATGGTATTCACAAACAAATACTACCTACACAAAATAAGTCGAGAATCTGCCAAAGATCTCTTTCTTAAATCCCCAGGATAATCAGGACTGCTGATCATATTTATGAACTGTCCTTTCGTCGCATATTCTATAATCAAGACCTTGTCCCATTCCATATATTCTGCTGGACCTATGAGGGTGAAGTAAGGTTTGCCATCATAGATCACCTTTGCTCCAGCCTCTACAAAGAAGGGCATTACCTTCTTCATATAATACTTATACTGCTGGAGTCCCGTGTATTCAGTGCCAGGCACTTTGTCTAAGAACTTCAAGAGGTTGAGCATCTGGAATTTTTCGTTGATGTCGAACTGCATGAATTCTAGGTATTGATTTTTGCCGAGGTCTAGGTATGTATCCATTCCATGATAATTTACTCCAAATATAGCAACTATTCTGGGCTGGTGCGCGGGCGCGAAAGGGATCGACAGCAGCCGCCCTTTTTGGCGGAGTCCGTGCATAGCTAGGAGTGCAGGCAGGGACCGGAGCAACGCGGAGTGCGAAAGAGCCCGACCTCCTGCGCGGGTATGGACTGAAGCTTAGCCAGCAGGTGGATTCGCCCAAAAAACCATCCAAAAGCATAGAAAAGCCTTGGAAATGCCAACTATTGCGTATAAAAACAGTTTAAAATACTTAGGTTAATAAAGCTAATCTTAGCTTGCTACATTGTGTAAAAGCGTATATTTGCGGTCTATGAAGAACATGAGAAATTTTTGCGTGATTGCCCATATTGACCATGGGAAAAGTACGCTGTCGGATCGATTGCTGGAATTTACGCAGACGATCAATGAGCGGGCGATGCAGAATCAGGCATTGGATGATATGGATATCGAGCGAGAACGTGGGATCACGATCAAAAGTCATGCGATCCAAATGACGTACAAGCATACGGATGGTGAGGATTATGTCTTCAATTTGATCGATACGCCGGGGCACGTGGACTTCTCGTATGAGGTGTCGCGGTCAATCGCTGCCTGCGAAGGGGCGCTGCTGCTCGTGGATGCATCGCAAGGGATACAGGCGCAGACGATTTCGAATCTGTACTTGGCTATTGAGAATGATCTGGAGATCGTGCCGGTGATCAATAAGATTGACATGGAGTCCGCAGATGTAGAAACAGTGAGTGATCAAATCATCGACTTGATCGGATGTGATCTGGAGGATATTGTGCTAGCAAGTGGTAAGACGGGTATTGGTATTCAAGATGTGATGGATGCGGTCGTCGAAAAAATACCTGCACCGAATGGTGATCCTGAAGCACCGTTGCAGGCGCTGATTTTTGATTCTATTTTTAATCCTTACAGAGGGGTTATTGCTTACTTTAGAATATATAATGGGCGTATTGCGAAGGGGGACTTAGTTCGTTTTGTGAACACTGAAAATGAATATACCGCCGATGAAATAGGGATTCTGCAAATGGATATGATGCCTGCGAAAAATTTGTCTGCGGGTAATGTGGGTTATATCATCACGGGGATCAAAACGAGTAGTGAGATCAAAGTGGGTGATACGATGACGATCGCGAGCAATCCTTGCGAAAAGGCGATCGATGGTTTTGAGGATGTGAAGCCGATGGTTTTTGCAGGGATATTTCCACTGGATAATGATGACTTTGAAGACTTGAGAGATAGTTTGGAGAAGTTGCAGTTGAATGATGCTTCTTTGGTATTTGAGCCAGAATCATCGGCTGCACTTGGTTTTGGTTTTAGATGTGGATTTCTAGGGATGCTACATTTGGAGATTATACAGGAGCGCCTGTCTCGTGAATTTAATCAGGAGGTGATCACTACGATTCCTAACGTATCCTACTTTGCGTATACGACGAAGGGCGAGAAATTATTGGTAAATACGCCGGTGGAATTGCCAGATAGTAACCAACTGGAACGAGTCGAGGAGCCTTTTATTATCGCTCAAATCATCACTGCTCCTGATTATATAGGACCGATCATGAAATTGACAATGGAGAAGCGTGGCGTCATGACTAAGCAAAATTACTTGACTCCAGAGCGGGTGGAGATGACTTTTGAGTTGCCGCTGGCGGAGATCGTATTTGATTTTTATGATCGATTGAAATCTATCTCTAGAGGCTATGCTTCTTTTGATTATGCGCCACTTGAATATCGAACATCTGAAATAGTAAAAATGGATATGCTGCTCAATGGTAATCCCGTTGATGCTTTATCTGCTTTGGTACATAAGGATAATGCGTTTGCTTTTGGGAAGAAGATCTGTGGTAAATTGAAGACTTTGCTTCCACGTCAGCAGTTCGTGATTGCGATACAGGCTTCGATTGGGGCGAAGATAATTGCGCGGGAGACAATTTCTGCGATGCGTAAGGATGTTACTGCGAAGTGTTATGGTGGTGATATTAGTCGTAAGCGTAAGTTATTGGAGAAGCAAAAGAAGGGTAAGAAGAAAATGAGAAATATTGGGAATGTGGAGGTTCCACAGAAGGCGTTTTTGGATGTACTGAAGTTGGATTAAGGTCAAACTTTTATGCTCCTAGCTATTGCTTTAATATTTTTTCATGGCTAATTTGATGAAACCCTTCTCGCTGGATCTGTATAAAATAAAGTCCAGTTGGAAGTGCTTGGATGTCAATAGATATTTGATGGTTTGAGTTTGAATAATCCCGATAAACGACTCCGTTGCTATCTAATATCTTTATTGTATAAGCATGAGTAAGTCCGTCAATCGTAACTATATCAGTTACAGGATTGGGATATAGATGAATCCCGCAAGATTCTACTAATATATCTAGATCCGTAGCTACATTGTCTTCACAAAGAGAAGTTACGATTGCGAAGGAATCCATAGCGGGTTTTGCTATAAAATTATTATCTACTAAACCAAAATGGTGTTCGGGATTAGCTGGATCGTTTCCTGCATCATTATAAGCATACCAAATAAGAGGCCCCGTCCAGTCCCAACTATTCCATATATCATAGGCCTTCTTTAGATAGCTCGCTTGTTCTAATTCGGTAACAAAATTTTGCCCAGCAGTATGAGTAGGCCAACCCATTTCTGTGCCCCATATTTTCTTATTTCCATCTCCATTCGCTTGCATTTCCGTGTACAACTCTTCGGTCTTTAGAAACCAGTTATAGTCATTGGGGATACTTGGGTCTAATGGCCAACAATAGGGATGTTGTCCCAATCCATCAAAATAGTTTTTCCCGCCGTTATCATAAATACCCTTAACAAAATCTAATTGCGCAATGTTGGTGCCATCAGTGGCGGCAGGTGCTAAACCACCAGTCAATACTACAACAGGTGTATTCAATTCTAAAGCAGCTTTCCTAATAGCATTTGATCCGGGCTTGAGTATTTTATTTACATATTTTTCAACATCTGGATTAGGAAAGAAATTTGTCAAGTTTGGTTCATTCCACATCTCCCAAACAGTAACACCTTGCGGGATATATCTTAGTCCAGCTTGATAGACAAAGTCAAACCAAAAAGTTGTATCACTTTCTATATTCGCCCATGGGGGAAAATAATCTACGATAGCAATAATATCTAAATTGTTAGGGATCGAGGCATTTACTATACGATCTATATTGTTCCAGTTCCAACTATTAGATCCATTGTATTGAACATCTGACCATGCAAAATCTACTCTAAAGTAGGATGCTGAAGTTGCTGCACATGCATTTGTGATGGTTTGAACTTCAGTGGTATTCATATTCAGCATCCAACCATTGGAAAACCCAGCTCGATCGCAAAGTACTTGTGCGTGAATAGTTTGTAGAAAGATAAAACACAAGAGGAAAGAACTTAAAACTATATGTTTCATACCTCAAATTAGAGAAACTTTTGGAATAAGTGCGTATGTGATGTAAATTTCATTTTTACAGTAGATTTTAAAGACGTAAACTAGTTATCTCACATGTAGTGATAAGAAGTTGCTAGAAAAAATATGGTGACTGAGAAAGCTACATTGTAATGCCTTAGAGTCGGCATAAAATTAACTCAGTGTTTAAACTTTGAGTTGGCTTAATTTGTTATGAGGACGTTAATTTAAGGAACATTTAAAAAGAAAATCATGAAATACACAGGAATACTATTAATAGCATTGACCATCTCCCTTTTCTCTTTCACACCCATCCTCGAAGAAATAGCCAAAGTAGATGTAGAGGCAAGTACTATAGAATGGAAAGCCAGTAAAGTTACCGGTAAGCACCATGGCACATTGAAACTTAAGTCTGGAGATCTAATTTTTACAGATGGACAGCTCAGTGGTGGTAGATTTACACTTGACATGACATCTATTGAGTGCGCTGATTTAGAGGGAGAATACAAAGGTAAACTAGAAGGTCACTTGAAGTCAGCAGACTTTTTTGCAGTAGAGGAATTCCCAACTGCTGATCTAGTAATCAAAAATGTATACTCTCGTGGAACTCCTGGTGACTACAAAGTAGTTGCTGACATCACCGTGAAAGGAATGACTAAAGAAATCAAATTCAACACATTATTAGCAGATGGTATAGCTAACGCAGACATCACTTTAGATCGCACAGATTATAACGTAAAGTATGGATCAGGAACCTTCTTTTCTAACTTAGGAGATAAAACGATTCGTGATGATTTTAACTTGGATGTAAAAATTGCATACACGAAATAAAAAATCGATTAATAATTAATGCTGCTTAATAGGCACTGGAGCGGTTGTCATGAAAATGACAATCGCTTTTTTAATTTTATCGTCATATTCTTATTTATCCGTCCCAATTATATTATATTTGTCCGTAATACGTAAGTATTCCTCCTACATGGAGTATATAAGGAATAAATTAGCAGTGTAGTATTAGATAAAATATACATAAAGATCTTTGTGGTCATCTTTCTTATATGTGCTTTGAAGCACTGAAAATGACAATTATCAGAGCCATTGGAGTAGGGTCCATGGCTCTTTTTTTTTGTAGCCTAACAAGAAATAGAGACGTAAACACCTTACACCATTAGAAATTCTACTCCATTTTCTTTTTTTCTTTTGCATTTATAATCAACCGCAGGGACTGATCATAAGTAAAGTAGTTCCAGATCCAATTGAAGAAAACGATAATCTTATTTCTTACGCCCAAAATAGAGAATAGGTGTACAAAAAGCCAAACGAGCCAGGCAAAGAACCCTTTAAATTTGTAGCGGGGCAAATCTACTACTGCCCTGTTCCTCCCGATGGTCGCCATAGAACCTAAGTCTCGATAATGAAAAGTTTTATCCGTTGTGTTATCGAGAATGCTATGCATATTTTTAGCTAAAAACTTACCTTGTTGAAGTGCCACTTGAGCAAGTTGCGGATGCCCATAAGGCTGGTCTTCTGTCTGGATGGCAGCAGCGTCTCCAATGGCAAATATGTTGTTACTGCCCATTAACTTGCATTGTTCATCTACCAGTAGCCGATATGAACGGTTGTAGAGCTCCTCTTTTAAACCAGGAATTTTCACGCCTTTGACACCCGCCGCCCATATAACTTTTTTGCTACGAATAGTGGAGCCATCATGCATAGTTACGACCTCCCCATCGTATCCAACTACACGCGTATCCAGTAATGTTTTTACACCCAGCTTATCTAAAAATTTCTTTGCGCCCTTGGAGGCATTATCAGACATCCCTTTCAACAGACAATTCGCCCCTTGTACTACATAAATATCTACTTCTTTATTATCTAGCTCAGGATAGTCTTTAGGCAATATATATTCTTTCATTTCTGCAAGTGCGCCGGCAACTTCTACTCCAGTCGGCCCTCCGCCAACAATGACTATATCTATCAGACTTTGTCGCTCTTCATAATCAGGGGTAACTAATGCCTTTTCATAGTCCTTCAAAATACTATTGCGTAGATAAAGTGCTTCTGAAACTGACTTCATCGGAATAGTTTTTTGTGCGATCTCTTCATTGCCAAAATAGTTTGAATCTACGCCTGTCGCAATTACCAATGCATCATATGACAAAACTCCAAGGCTAGTCTCTACTTCATTTTGATCAGGGTGAACACCACACAAGTCTGTAATTCTAATAAAAACATTTTTTTTCTTCTGGAATAGTTTTCTGAGTGGAAAGCTGATAGAACTAGGCTCTAAGCCAGCCATAGCTACTTGGTAAAATAAAGGCTGAAACTGATGATAATTGTATTTATCTATCAATACAATCTGTACATCTTGCTTGGTCATTTTTTGAGCAAATGCCAGACCAGCAAAGCCTGCACCTATCACAACGATTCTTTTTTTATCCGTTTTTGGAATATTTATAGACATATGATATTAGTATTTATATGTAAAGTGTATCAGCATAGATGCTAAGGTAAACGTCTCAAGAAGTCATGAATTATTTTAACTTTAGTATAACTATCAAATGGATAATTATAACATCTTAAGAGCAAAGCATTTCGTTTTAATAAAAATGGCAACTATGAAATATTTAATAAATATATGTTTTATCCTGTTAATAGTACATGTAGGTTTTGGTCAAGATCACGGCACTACTATAGAGGGGTATATATATGAGTCTGGCAATAGAGGATACATATCAGGTGCCCAAGTCACTATTCTCAATGATAAACATGGAGGTTTAGTAGGCAAAGCACTTACTGACGAAGATGGTTTTTTCTCGATTTTTATTGAGCATGCTCATGATAGTTTTACTGTGAAAGCGCAGCATAAGGTTTACTTTTCTAATGTTTCAAAAGTCAGCTTTGAAGATGCTAAAGAAAAGAAAAAATCCTTTGTGAAAATAGAGCTTGAAAGACGGCCTGGCTATATCTTTGATGTTACGCTTGCAGAAAATAACTCCATTGATAAAAAGGCAACAGTCGATGCTATCCAAGGTGCTAAGATTGAAATTTACAACAACACTTCGGCTAAGGAATCTCTCGTAATAGACTCCTTACCGTCTCCTAATTTCAACTTTACTTTTGAGCAAGGGAACCACTATACCGTGATGGTTCGAAAGAAAGGTTTCCTCACCAAGCGTATGGAGGCTTATATCAACATAGATGGTTGCATACTCTGTTTTGAAGGAATAACAGAGGTAACTGATGTGATGAGTAGAGGAAATGAGATCGGTACTTTCTTGGCAAACATAGAAATGGATAAGATCGATATCAATACTACTTTTGACTTGAAGAATATCTATTATGACTATGATGAGTCTTTCATTCGGGAGGATGCAAGTTTAGAATTAGACAAGGTGGTGAACGTACTTAAGGATAATCCAGCGATCTCTGTTGAGCTAGGTTCGCACACAGATTCTCGTGGAAAAGATGCGTACAATATGCAACTTTCTGATGCCCGTGCAGCCGCGGCAGTTCGCTATTTAGTGGATAATGGTATTGCAGAAGACAAGTTAAGTTCTAGAGGGTATGGAGAAAGCCAGTTGGTTAACGGATGCAGAAATGGGGTGACCTGTTCTGAAGAAGATCATCAGCTCAATCGACGCACCATGCTAAAGATCACAGGAATTGAAAAGGTCGATCCATTAGATAATAAATCGCTTAAACAGATTATAGAAGAGGATTTAATACTTCAAAATTTGGATAACCAGCAGATTAGAATCAACCCAGGTGAAGATCTTCCAGAGGAGATAAAGAAAGACATTCAAAAGTTGAGAGAGGGTAATAATTAACAATTTGATTTGGGGCCTTCCCTGACGATTCGCGAAGGAGCGAATGTCACGGTCGCTACGGTACATAGCTCGGTGTTCACCTCGGACCTACGGTCTGCACTACTATCAGGGTGCTTGAAAAAGCACCCTGATAGTAGTGCACTATTCCCCATCGCTAGTCCAAAAAAGCCAACTATTCCATTGAGGCCAATTTCAAAAACACACCGTTTGTCCAGCCAAAACCATCTTGCACAGGGTATTCTCCTCCGCCACCTAATTTATCTATATCTTCTACATCATACTTTTCTAGCATTTTTCCAGTGTTTTTAAATACTTTTCGATTGAGGGCTAACCAATTATCCTTTATTTGATTAGCGAGTTTTTGATGACCGTAGTTTTTTAGACCCATAAAGGTGATCCACTGGAGTGGCGCCCATCCATTAGGTGCATCCCACTGCTGTCCAGAGTTGATAGTTGTCGTGACTACCCCACCTGGCTTAAGAAATTCACTCTTGACAATATCTGCTATACTATTCGCTTGATCATCAGAGGCTATTTTAAAAAATAGGGGAAATATCCCAGCTAGTGATTTAAGTGGACGCAGTGCTTTAGATTCGATATCATAGTCTGTGTAGAATCCAAGCTTAGCATTCCAGCAGTATTTGTTGATAGCATCTTTACGAGCAATTGCGGCACTTTGAAACTCCTTAGAAGACGCTTCATCACCATTAAGCTTCGCAGCTTTGGATAGTGATTCTTCTAAGAAATAAAGCAGACAATTAAGATCAATAGGAACAATCGAAGTCGTACGAATAGTAGCCAAATCTTTAGGATCTGACAACCATCGACTGCCAAAATCCCAACCAGACTCCGCAGCAGAACGCAAGTTTCTATAGAGCGCAGGATTCTTCCCATGAGTATTGGTTTTAGAAAGCTCCACATCGTCGCTGTACATCTCTGGTCTCGGAGTATCCCTAGCATCATAGTACCTATTGAGTATTGCGCCATTAGGCATAGATACTTTATGCCCAGATTCAGGATTCATCCAAAACTGATATTCTTGTTTCAACGCGTCGTAATAATCTATATAAACTTGGTCTCCTTTACTTTTCGATAGTAATTTAATCATAAGTGCAAAGAAAGGAGGTTGAGATCTCGTGAGATAATATGATCTGTTACCATTAGGTATCATTCCAAACTCGGAGAGCATCCAAGCAAAATTTTTAATCATAAACTCCATCACATTTTCCCTGCCAGACACTTGCAGCCCAAGCATGGTAAAGTAAGAATCCCAATAATAGATTTCATTGAATCGACCACCTGGTACTACGTATGGATACGGTAGTGCGATCAAAGAATTTCCTTCAGCTACTTTTTTTGGTCTTCGATATAAGACAGCCCACAGTGATTCTATATGTTCTTCTACCGAAAGCGAAGTATCACTCTCAAACGCTGTTGCTTTGTTTGGTGGTAAGCTAAAATGAATATCGAAGAAAGCTTGTATATCAAAATTTTGCGATTGCTTTAAAGATCGATAGTTCTGCATAATCGAATCTGGTGGCAATTCAGGTAAAGCATCTGAGATCACTTTTCCATCTGGAAATAAACCACTTGCGTGGAGATCAATAAATAATTGTCCAAATAGCTGATCTGGAGAGGTATTTTTCATAAAGTATCTTTATAAAATTGTGCTGTTAGTTTACGAATCTGTTCACTTGACATTTTTGGTCAAGCGATTCAAGAAATAAACTGCGATAATAAGCAAAGCCATTGGAATAATGGCATAGCTGAATGCAAACTTTGCGTCAACGTGTTCAAATATATAACCGATGATCCTACTGCCCAGGGTACCACCAAGTGCAGAAAAGATAATAATCAGTCCAGCGATATGTGCATGAAATTTTTTAGGGTAAGCGCTCAATACAGTGGAACTAATTAATGGGTAAATAGGGCCTAAGAACAAGCCTATCAATGGAAAGATAAATCCCATAATAGGTATGTCGCTCAAAGTAGCTATTGTCTCAACTTCTGCATTTACCGCAGCTGGAAGAACAAAAAGTATGATAAGGATGGACATCGCAATACAAAAAATGAGGATCCAAAACCACGAAATGAACTTCACTAAAAATCCTGCTAGAAATCTACCCACGCCAATAGACACCGTAAGAATTGCACCCATCATAATCGCCATGTTCTCTGGAATCTTGAGCACATTATCATTGAATGTCGGTAACCAAGTCATAATACCCTGCTCCATCATCACAAATAGAAATGCACTGATCGAGAAAACGATGACTAAGGGTTTGACCATCAGTTGAAACATTTTACCAAAGTCCTGTTCCTCTAAGTCGTCCTTGGTAATTTCTTGACTTTCAAAATTGGCAAATAACAAAAATATGAAAGAGAGTAAGCATAGTCCAAATAGGAATAGATATACGTTGAGCCATGCACTTGGATCTACTCCGCTATTGAAAAAAGGGAACAGAAAAGATGAAAAAGCGATTCCAAACATAAAAAATCCTTCTATGTTGCTAAGTAGGCTGTTGTGTTCAGATTGATTGGCAGTTACTAATCCAATGCTTGCATACACAGATACTTTGATAATCGCAAATGCTGCACCTACTGCAGCAAATAAAAACTTAGAGGCGAGAAAAGAATCCCCCAAGTACATTCCTAAACAAGCTAGCGATACTAGTGCAAGCGCTGCAAGCATTCCTTTTTTGTAGCCGATCTTGGGCAAGAAGGAGGCTACTAAAAAGGAAACTATGGCTATGGGCAGGTCTTTGAATAGCTCCAGGATACTGACATCTACTTTATCTATTCCATAAACTTTCTGCGCTTTGAGCATGACGATACCTACGCTGTTGAGAAGTATAGCAAAGACAAAGTAATTGATAAAAAGGGATGCTTTTATTCCGAGGTATTTACTTTGCATGACGTCTTTTAGTATTAAGGATGTTTCTGTATTATACGACTATTGTTTCACCACGTTGACCATTTTCCCTGGAACTACCGCTATTATAGATTCATCGTACATGGCTTTACAAATCTGATTTGGTAAATAATAGTTGCCTTGGTAAGTGGCTGTAAGTCTGGTATAAAAAGTCTTACTTTTGTTGATATTCAGATCAAAATACGTGTGGACGCGATCATCTCTAATGTCCTGATTCGTAAAAGCACTAGATTTGAATTTAGTATCCACCGCAGACATTCTATCGTTGATCACCTCCCAACCAGAAGGTAGTACTTGGGTCAAAGCAAGATTTTCATAGCTGATACCTCGGGTGCCAGGATTAGCAATCTTGCACTCCACAATAATATCTGCGGACTGCTCCAAGGAAGAAATGTCAAGTGCTTTACCAGCACCATCTAAATATCTAAGCGTCAACTTGAGATCACTTTGCTCCGCTTTTTGCTGGCTGATGGTTGGTTTCCCACTAGAGACTACACGCACAAATAAATCATTTTCACTGGTGTTTATAATATTTATTTTTTGACCAGACTGTTGATCCGGTTTTAGTTGGATACTTGCGAATGGTTTATTGGACGCGAAATTAGTCTCATTCTTATTCGCAACACTATATTTAAAACTAAAGTCGTCCGATTTTTTTTCGGATAAGAATTTACCTACTCCTAGTAGCGCAAATGATAGACCATGCGTATTGTAATATCTATTTGAAGTCAGTCGTTTCGAAATGGATGTCAGCACTTTGAATGCGCCTTCTCGATCGTTCAATAAAGATAGTGTCTCCAGCATCATCCCTTCATCCCTCAGCATGGAGCTAAAGTTATAGCCTAATTGAGGTTTGTATTCATTGATTTCTAGATTAATATTTTTAAGGATATCTTTCGCTACTTCTGGGCGATTAGCTGCTGCATATGCAGCAGCTAATCGCCAATTGGATGTCTGATCCAATGTCTTTATTTGCCGCAATCTATTCATAGCACCTAACGCTGGTTGACCAGCAATCGCAAGTGTGTACAGCCTATAAGCTTGTGTCAAATTGTTGTTTCCGTAATTTTCACTATTTAATTGATATTGGTTTACAGAATTTTTTTGATAGGTCAACCATTTGCTAAGTAGTGATTTTGGTACAGCAAAACCAAGTTTCTGAGCTTCAATAATAAAATTTCCTGCGTAGCTGTTCGCCCAGTAATTTATATAGGAACCAGGCCAATATGCGAAGGCTCCGTTAGACTTAGCAAAGGAGGATAATTTGCCGATGGCTTCATCAATATAGTATTTTCTATCTTTCTTTTGCTCTTCCGAAAGGGTTACAAATCGATCTAAATAGAGTAATGGAAAGGCAGCTGAGACAGTCTGTTCTAAGCATCCATGGGGATAACGCAACAAATATTTCAGTCGTTTATCGAGGTTGAGTGGAGGCACATTACTCACCTCTAGGACTGCGTCATTTGTCCCTGGCATCCCAATGGCAGAAATCGTATGAGACCAATTGGCGCCAGCATTCAGTATATCACCTTCAACTTCTGATATGAATTCATTTGGATTATCTATTTGTATCTCGATTTGCTGGGAGGCACGCTGACCAGCTGATTCTGCAGTTATATTAAATTCTGATACGCCTATTTTATCGGTAACTTCCATATCGAAGTAAGCCATCTTCTCTCCAATTTCTGAGAAGGTGATCGTTTGGCTATTTCCCTTTGGAAAACGCACTATACCAGCCTTATCTTCAATAGTTACTTTTACCTTTTTGATTTTATTTTCCATGGCAAAAATAGACACGGGTACTTGCATACTTTCCGTAGGGCTTAAAACTCTCGGCAATGTAGTCAGTAACATCAATGGTTTTTTGACCGGCTTGGTCACTTCCGTACTACCATAAGCGCCCTCGTGAGCGGCTACCGCCATGACCCTAACGGAGCCAATATAATTAGGCATTACAAACTCGTGGGTTTTCTTATTTCCTGGTTTGAGATAGTATGGACCAAAATGTTGTACGACGGGTTCAAATCGATTTGCTTTATTTTTTTTATCATCGGGATTGAGTTCTTCATCTCCACCAATGCTTACAATCTTTTCAATTTGTCCCCCAAAACTTCCCATCACATAGTCGTATATATCCCAAGATTTTACACCCAAAGCTTCTCTAGCATAAAATTCTTCCCATAGATTGGGTGTCTTAAAGCGAGTTAAATCTAAAAGCCCTTCGTCTACTATCGCCAAAGTGTAGGTCATCGCTCGGCCATCTTTTTCGCTTATCTGGATACTAACTTTTTCTTCTGGTTGGAAGCTGTCTGCAGTAGCTATTTCTGGTGATAGTCTAGTATTTGCATCATATACATTGATAGGCACGATTCCATACATTCTGATGGGCAAATCGTTTTCTACGTTCGCATGGGGTTGAATGTAGGTTACGTTAGCATATATAGTAGGTGACATATTGGGTTCGGCGTAAAAAGAAAATGCCGTTTGATTAGCCTCTGTATTTACCCAGTATGTTTGCAACACTTTTGCTCCATTCTCGATAGAAACCAGTGCCCTACCAGCGGCAGCTGATGGAAATGTTATTTTAATCTCCTCTCCTGTTTTGTATTCTTCTTTATCGGCACTCAATGAAAGCATAGTGGCGTAATCATTTCCATCATCCGAACCATATGGGTAGCCAGCATAGGTAATTTTCCCACTACAGTGTCCACTTTCCGTATCGCATATTCTAATCAAATAACGTCCCCATTCTTTAGGTTTGAAATCGAATGATGCACCATCTGCTCTGCTCACAACATCAAAAGTTGTTACGGCTTTTTTATAGTTGCTGGTATTATACTGAGACAAGCGATTGCGACTATTGTCCCACCACCAGCGCCAACCTAGACGGTAAATGGCTCCACTCAATTTTCTTCCGTTTACGGATTCGCCTTTTTCATTTACACTGACAATATTAATTTTATTATCCTCTCGAATATTCAGTCTATCGCTACCATATTTTCCTTTGGGTAAACTTATACCAGTATATACAGGAAAGGGACTATAAGGAATAGTAAAGTTATCAATGCTAAAATCCCCTCCTGGTTCAAAAGCCTTAGTTTGAAAACTAAGCTTCATCATGCCTGGTAAATTTTCATTATTTTTAAGTGGTTTTGAGATAGTAGCTTTACCTTTTTCATCCACTGCGCCGTCAAAAACCATGATGGGCTCTCCTTCATAGTTGCGACTTGGATCTGCAAAAGTATAATCTTTAAATTTATTAAAATTTGTAGTACCCGTTTTCATTTGCATTTCAACTTTTACTTTAGCATTTTTTGCAGGGGTGCCTACTAGCCATTTTACTTCTATATCTGTGTTGATATTTCCTTCAGAAGAAGTAATCATATCTTCATCTCGATCAAATTTTATTTTTAATCGGTTTGGCTTTACCGTTTCTATTTTTAGAGACTTTGAAAAGCTAGCTGTCCCAACTTTTAAATCTACGCGCCAATTACCTGTGGGTGACTCCTGGTCGGTACTCAATACAAATGGGTATACTCCATTTACATTTCCGATGGTATTTATTCTTGCATGTTCTTTTCCTTGAGGGTCTATAAACCGTAAGTTGACAGGGTGATTGTCTGGTAGCTTATCGAATTCATCTTCTAATACAAAATTGAGATAAATATCATCGCCTGGTCGCCAGACACCTCGTTCAGCATAAAACTCTCCCTTTAAACCAGACTGAGTTTTGGCCCCTCCTACATCAAAATTACTTACAGATAGTGACCAACCATCATTGAGGGCTACAACTCCTTTTTCCTCATTTCTAGAAGCGACAATAAAATATGGTGTGCGCTTGAGATTTGTATTGATTATTCCATCTGTCTGGGTAGTCAATGTCCTCATCTTTTGCATCTGATAATCATAAATATCTACCTGTATTTTTGGAATAGGCTTGGTAGTTACTAAATCATTGCAGGCAATGAAGAGGCTTCCTTCCGCCCCCGTTTTTGCAATGATCCCAATATTGCTAGAGTAGATTTTCCTACTGATAAACCGTGATTGTTTATAGAATGCTGGCTTGCATGGGTTGTCCTGTTCGTCATAATACCCCGCATAATAGCCATCTTCGCCATAATAACTGTCTTCAAACCAGGATGTGTATTGTTTATTATCATCGATATCATTGGGCTTTAAATTAAGCGCAATAGTGTGATCAGAGCCTTCACAATCTGTGATAGCGTATGCTCTTTTGAATCCAAGTCTGACTTCGTAAAGTGCACCTCGCTCTAATTCCATCAACGCTCTCAAATCTAATGCATAATTTGCCCATGATCCTTGCGAAGCATTTTCGTTTAAAAGCTTAAGATCTAAAGCGGTTTGCATTACAATCCTGCCCACTCTATTGGTGGAATAGTAGTTGTTACTATTATAATAATTCTCTTGAAAATATTGTAACAGATTATTATCGTAGATCTTGAATATTTCTACTTCTACTGCACGGAGATTTACGGCCTTAAATGGAAATAGCATTCCTTCTGAATCTGGAACGATAACACCCTTGCCTATCAATGCTAAACCTGGCTCTAGTTGAGCAAAAGTAAGATCGTAGCTACTTTCATTTTTAATGCCTTGACCATTTACATTTTTGATGCCTTTAAATACACTTATCCTTTTAGAGCCTGAAAGTTTACCCTTAGGATAGACTTTGACAATATTATTTTCAATAGCGAATTCTAATTTCTCATCATAATCCTCAATTTTAATTAGACCCGCTAAATTTTGCTGAGGATCTATTCGCTCAGAAAAATTGATACTTAAGTATTGACTATCTCCATTATTAGCATTGACATCCAATATTTTAAAATCCCCAATCGCAGGGATAATGATAGTTTTCGAACCATTTAGATCCCTTATTTTAAGTGGCTCTCCATTGTGTAATATTTCTATTTTGGATTCCGTATTTGATCGTTTAATATTATTTATGAAAAATTTATGAAGTTTATTATTTTCTGTGTGTAACCAAGTGGCGGTGAGATTGCTAGGTCTGATGGCTATACACTTTTCTACTAATTCAGCAGCGGCGAAATCATTTGTATTAATGGTTCCTTCAATTTTGTAAGTACCTGCCTCTGCATTGTCCCATTGCAGCTGCGAAATATCGACAGAAAAATATTGCTTGATAACCGAGAAAGAGAATTCAAAATTCTGATCGTTATCTTTTAAATCTGGAAACAGCTTACCTAAATTCAACTTGGCCAAATAAGCCTGATCTTGAGCTAAATGTTCTTCAGGAGAAAATCGAATAGTTCGGTCATTAACCAATTCCAACTTACCAATGATATTGGGCTGAAACGATAGCAAGTTATCCATCTTTGGTTCCCCAACAATAGGCTTTTGAAACTTGATAATTATATCTTCTGTCTTACTAATCAATCCACTGGTATAATTCGAGATGATCGCAGTTTGCCTTGAGGAAATCATTGTCGGGGTCGGAACTTCTATAGTGCTCGAAGATTTCTCGCAGGATTGGATAATAATAAAAAGCAGGCAGAACAGTGGGAGATAGATTTTCATATTGGTTTAAAGTTTTGTTTACAGGTGTATCACATGACGTGTACATAACGTGTAACTAGACTATGCTAAGATAGAATAAATGAATTGTCTATACCTACTAATACATAACAAAAAGAAAAATATACTTAGTCTGATTACTCGAAAATATTTACTTGCAGAAAAGATAGTCTATTGTAGTTTTTAGTATTCTGTAATTTTTTACCTTCACGATATGAAAGATTTTCTTCCTTTGTTTCCACTTAAGTTAGTGGCCTTCCCTGGTGAACGGTTAAACCTGCACATCTTTGAGCCTCGCTACAAGCAGTTGTTTAGAGAGTGCCATGAGAATCAAGTAACCTTTGGAATTCCCGCTTTTATAAATAACAAAATTGCGGAATTCGGTACAGAGTTGAAGCTTGATAAGATAGAGAAATCCTATGAAGATGGTAGTCTAGATGTACGCACTTTGGGGATTGGAATATTTAAATTGGAGGAATACTATTCTAAAGCGCCCAATAAGCTGTATCCAGGAGCAGATATCAAGCGGTTGAGCTATACTAGACCCGTGGCGGATATGGACCTAAACGAAAAAATCTATGGTTTCTTAAAGGAGCTATTTAGCACATTGAGTATTTCAAAACATAAAATCCCTGAAAATGCGCAGTCTTTTGTTTCTTATGATATTGCGCACCACTTAGGCTTATCTGTAGATCAGGAATACACCTTACTCACGATTGAAGATGAAGTGACTAGACAAGAATACATCTATAAACATCTGCAAAACATTGTACCGGTAGCTAGAGAGATGGAAATATTAAAAGAACGTGCTTTGTTGAATGGGCATTTTAAGAAGATAGTCCCTCCTCAAACATAACAATCTAAGGAGTACCCCAATCCGACATAGAAACATAAAAAAACCACAGAGTACCAGGGTGTTTTGGACCCAAGAAAGACATGGTTGGGGCGCTTAGAATGGTTCAGTAATCTCCCTGCTCTGATAAACTAGAGGACCGGACAAGTCAACGGTCTGAAGCCCGCCTTAGACACTCTTAAAGTCATCCCCAATAATAAAAATGTGAGTCAAAACTTTTTGATATTCTGTGGACAGCTCGAAAGCCAAGGTAAATCTAAAAAATAAATATATGAATGTCAAGTAATACTTTGCTATGGTCTAGCAACTTTTTGTTGTAGGTTGAACAGCAATGAGATAACGTGCGAAAAAGTATTGTTTCTCTGATCACCAATATCAGTAAATGCATAATCAAGGGTAAAATTCTTTATTTTGACTCCTAAGCCAAGCGAAGGCTCTATAGTCCAATATGGGTTGCGATCTAAATCCGTATCCTGCTGTACATTGGTCAGTCCAAATCTAAGAAAAGCAAACTGCTTAAAATCTAGCTCAGCACCGATACCTGGCGCTATACTGAACTGCGCTGTCTTGAGCAGCGTATTGCGCTCTCCATCAAAAGTGGCTTCTAAGCTAGCTTCTACAGATAAGCCGAATCCTTTTTGCAGGACCCTATAATTTGCTATACCTAGCGTAGCTTTAGGTCTAGTAACTTCTATGGAGTTCTCTGGCAATTCGTTGTCTGTGAGCGATAAGACTTCTTTTTCAGCTTCGGTAAAGTTGAAACTCCATGCATTGAAAGTTCCTGTGATATCCGCTACACTAAGTCCAAATTTCCATTTTTTACCCCAGTATTGAATACCCCCATCTAGACCAAAACCAAAAGCATTGGCAAAGGGGCCTATATTTCTGTAGATCACTTTCAGGTTACCCCCTACTGTCCACTTATCTGAATCTGCGAACAAGTATTGACTATAGCCTCCTAGAAAGGCGTAATCTGCTGCGGAGAAAGGCACTACATTGTCATAGTTAATGCTGCCATCTGCCTCGAACAGGTTTAAGGTGTTCGGGATATCGTCGATACCAAAACGGATGAGAGATAATGAAATTGATTTTCTATTATTATCTATTTTTTTAGTGGCGGAGAGGTAGTCAAATTTACCTACTCCAGCGAACCATTCTGCGTGCATTGCTCCAAATTGCCAATGGGCGTGCGTATTTCGTACAAGTCCTGCCGGGTTCCAATAACTAGCGGTGACATCACTAGAAGAAGCCACTACTGATTTTCCCATAGCTTGTGCGCGAGCGCCTACTCCAATACTAAGAAATTCATTACTAAATTTTTGGGCGTCTAGGGCTGTACAAAAGAGTAGACTAAAGAGTAGAAGTAGCGTTTTATTCATCTTAATTCTGTAGGATATTTAGAGTTTCCTTGTTTCCAACGCCAAATATAGGTCTTTATTTTATGCTAGTGTTTTATGGAGCGGATTGGGAAGATTTTTTTGAAATAATTGTCAGGTGGTTGGCGTAGGTAACTCCTACTCCCTCCTATTTTTATACAGAGGTCGCGGAGAAGAAAGAATACGCAGTGGGCGCAGCGCTATACACCCTATTATTCCAATCCCAACTCCTTTCTCAATCCAGCATCCTTCAAATCGTGCTTGCTCCAGTAATCCAACATCATGCGCTTCTTCATAGTAGCTGAAGTAACGAGCTTTTTGCGATTGGCTCCAAAGCCCGAAAAGCCAGCTTCTTCCCAGCTGTCGATTTCATGCGGGAATTCCGAATAGTAGTTAATGGTCAAAACGCGATCGTATGATGGGAATGTCAAGGTATATGTTTTCATCTTACCATTCCTAGTGATGGCCGCTTTTGCGGGTACTGCACTTGCTGGGTGATGTGCGAGCCTAGAAAAGGTAAGGCCAGGTATTACATCTATTTCGCCTACTGGCAAGCTCGATGGATCAATGCGGATCATATTCCAGATCTCATCTTCGAGTAGTACTTTCTTTAACTTGATATTTTTATCTCCTTCGGATTCGAAGTAAGAATATTGTTCCATATCATAACCGGAAGACGAAAGATTGAGCTGTGTGTAAGTTTGTCCACACCACTCTTGTGCTCCGAAAACTACTTTGAGAGAATTTGGGTTTTGCTTTAAATCTTGAGGTGTAAATACCGAAAGCATAGTTGAGTATGGGTATACGCCTGTGAAAAATTTACGCGTAAAATTTAGTTTAAGAACTGGAACATTATCCTCGGCATTGCCATTTGCATTATCGAGTTTTACTTGCTTTGATTTGCTGAATGGTTCCGTTACGAAAATAGTATTCGCAGTGCCTTCGTGGATTTCACCGTAGCGAGCTTGTTTGAGATCATAGGTGGTTATTTCTGCCTTTCCTTGATCCCAATAATCTGAGAATGGGGATTCTTGATTAGCTACAAATTTCGCTGCAGGGGGGAGTAATTTTTCAATATTATTAGTTGGGGTACAGGCTACAAGCTGTGCAAGGATAACGAATGCAAAGAAATTCTTTTTCATATTTAATTGGGTTCTATAACAGCTAACAATTTGGGTGCCTTATAGTTGAAGGTGGATGATTCTAAATCGCCACTTACATTATGATTGATATTTTTAGTATGGGGTCTTCCGTGAGGGATAGTAGCGGTATATCGGGTGCTAGATCGGGTGTGAAGCCAAGCGATAGCGGGCTCGACGAGGTACGAGGAGAGACCGATAGCGCGCTAGGTCTGAACCCCGATATAGTGCCAGATGTAGTAGCGAAAAGCCCGACGCAGGGTGTCTTCTGTTTTTCTCAGAAGACATCATGGGGCACGGCCAAAAAAATATAGCCGATCACTCCACAAAGGAATGATCGGACTATATAACCATGAAAAACTTTAACCAAATTATCCTAATCTTCGAGACACACGGTCTCTATATCTTAGCTGGTTCGTCAATAGAATTACTTTATAACATACTGGATATTAGGTAAGCTTTCGGGTTTAACTTTTCTTAAATTAAGCGCTTCTTTTTCGCCATTCATATCTGTCTGAAACTTATAGGTGCCAATGGGCAGGCTGGACAGATTGATGGAAATCATATTCTCTCCTGGCTTGACATTTTGAGATTTTGAAAGTTGGACATTTCCTTTTTGATCAACCACTCGGTAGCGCATTTTGCCACTATTTTTAGAATCTAACAGGAGTGTAAAATGTACATCCGTGATAGGACTGGACATAGATTTGAAAATATAATTATTGCTATTTTCTCGATGAAAAAAGATCGTATGGGTATGCGATTCATAGTCTTTAAGATCAATCATTTTGAGGCGATAGTATGCTTCGTCCACACCTGTATTCAAATCTAAAAATCGATAATCTTGAACCGACTGAGAATCACCAGCACCATCTAGCTCGCCGATCGCAGCGAAAGTGATACCATCCTCTGATTTTTCTACGACAAACTTTTTGTTGCTATGCTCTTCTATAGTAGACCATGAAATAAAGTTGCCGATGGTAAGCTCATTGATATTAACTGGGCGATGAAAAACGCAATCTGCCCAAAGAAATTGGGAGAACAGAAGTAGCGTGATTGAGGTAATAAGTACTTTTTTCATTGTAAATTAGTGTTTTTGCGAAATTAAATTCAGCGGTGTTCATAGTTAAATAAGCTTTATGGTCTTATTTATCAACGCTTAACATATTAAAACAATTTCTATACCAAATATCAATATTATCTATGACAATTGCTAAAAATATATGCTTGTCTTTATTAATTGGTAGTTTTTGCTGGATGTCAGCTTGTAGACAGACTACTGAATATCAAGATTATACCAGTCAAAAAGTCGCCAAGTCCGATGAGGGAATGGTCGTGGCTGCACATCCGCTGGCTGCAAAAGTAGGTGTGGACATGCTGGCTCAAGGGGGTAATGCAATAGACGCTGTGGTAGCCGTGCAGTTTGCGCTAGCCGTAGTGTATCCGCGTGCAGGAAATTTGGGTGGTGGTGGATTTATGCTGTATGATGAACAGGATGGGGAGACTGTTGCCTTAGATTTTAGAGAGAAAGCTCCGCTCGCCGCTACTAAAGATATGTACCTTGATACGGAAGGAAATCCCGTGGATGGACTGAGCACGAGGGGTGCCTTGGCAGTAGGTGTACCTGGCTCCGTGGACGGACTATTGGCGGCACTCGAAAAGTATGGGGCGTTGAAGGATCGAGCGCTGGTGCTAAAAGGCGCTATTGATTTGGCCAGAAAAGGTTTTGCTATATCTGCTACCGAGGCAGAAAGACTAAATAAGTATGCGGAGGACTTCAAAGAACAGAATGCTTACCTTTTTCCTTTTGTAAAAAATAGTGCTTGGAAGGTGGGCGATGTCATTGTTCAAAAAAAATTAGCACAAACACTGCAAGCTATAAGCGATAAAGGAAGAGCAGGTTTCTATGAAGGTACAGTTGCGGGAGCTTTATTAAATACGATGCAAATGAACAGCGGGATCATCACACAAGCGGATCTAAATAACTATGAATCTAAATGGAAAGCCCCCATACAATATAAGTACAAGGGATACGAAGTAAACGGCATGCCACTGCCCTCAAGTGGCGGTATTGTGATGATGCAAATGCTAAAAATGTTAGCACCATTTAACTTAGATAGTCTTGGTTTTCAGACTGCAGAAAGCATACATCTATTGAGTGAAGTCGAGCGCAGTGCCTATGAGGTGAGAGCAAAATATATGGGTGACCCCGATCACTATCCTGTACCTATACGCGAGATGCTTAGCGATACTTTTATTGATAGTATGCGTCAATCGCTGGACCTTAAACGTGCACGCGTCAGTATTACAGAAAATACTAAGCAGGCCAATACACCAGAAAGTTTTGAGACGACGCATACCAGTATTATCGACCAGGCAGGCAACAGTGTCAGCTTGACCACTACCCTTAATGCTAACTACGGTTCCAAGCTCTATGTAAAGGGCGCTGGTTTTTTTCTCAATAATGAGATGGATGACTTCAGCGTTAAACCTGGCGTGGCGAATCTCTATGGACTGGTGGGCGCAGAGGCCAATGCGATAGCTGCAGAAAAGCGAATGCTAAGTTCGATGTCTCCCACAATAATAAAAAAAGACGATCAAGCCTATATGGTACTCGGTGCCCCAGGCGGTTCGACAATTATTACGGCTGTGATGCAAGTATTTTTGAATATGTCTGAATACGATATGAGTCTCGAAGAATCTGTCAATAGTTGTCGAACGCATCATCAATGGTTACCCGATCATATTTTCGTTGAAAAAGGCTGCTTGAGCATAGGCATACGTAATGCACTGAAAGCGAAAGGACACCAGCTGAAAGATAAGAATTACATGGCTAAGATTAAAGCAATTCATCGTGGGAAGGACGGCTCTTTGACGGGTGTGGGCGATAAGCGAAATCCCGATGATCATGCGCAAGGATTATAATATTTTAAAGACTCGGAAATAAATATTAATATTTTTACTGGAGATTTTTGCATTATCTAAAGTAGCTGTTATCTTTGCGCAACTTTTAGATTTGGTAGCTCAGCTGGTAGAGCATTTGACTTTTAATCAAAGGGTCCTGGGTTCGAACCCCAGCCAGATCACTTAAGGACTTGTAGCAATACAAGTCCTTTTTTTTATACCCCTTTCTCTCCTCTATTATCCATCAAATGGGATCTCCAATTGCCTATAAATACTAGGTTCTTCGTTATTCAAGTTGCCAACGGATAAACCCAGTAAGCGCACGGTCTGCTCTAAGGGAAGCATGTTATGAAAGAGATCGGATACTATATTTCGCCCGTCTTCCTTCTCTTTGATAAATCCCTTGGTGCTTTTACTTCTGGTCAAAGTCGTGAAGTCTTTATACCTCAGCTTCAAAGTAATAGTCCTGCCGTAGGTATCCTTTTTCTCTAGGGTATTCCAAAGCTTATCTAAGAGCAGATTTAACTTTTCAAGAATCACGGTGGGTTGTTGGATATCAGTATCAAAGGTACGTTCGATTCCAATTGATTTTCGTCTAGAACTGGGGTTTACTTTTCGATGATCGACACCCCTCACAATATCATAATAGTACATCCCTGATTTTCCAAAGCGCTTGGACAGACTCAGCTTATCTAACTTTCGTAAATCTGCTCCCGTGAAGATACCCATACGCTCCATCTTATCTGCAGTCTTCTTTCCTACCCCATAAAACTTTCCCACCTTGAGCCCTGCTAAAAAATCTTGCGCCTCTTCTTCCGTGATCACTTTGATACCATTAGGCTTGTTGATATCGGAGGCCGTCTTCGCCAAAAATTTATTGTAAGACACGCCAGCAGAAGCTG
>ENA-ORXT01000570-ORXT01000570.1-marine-metagenome-genome-assembly--contig:-NODE-570-length-57152-cov-20.646080_pt1 | contig 57152 bp, 44 predicted proteins | sample MGYA00237868_ERZ511482 | MGnify/ENA metagenome assembly ERZ511482 | reverse complement strand
ACGATCTCCAGCAACTCCTCGGCGGACTTGCCGACTTGGATGTCGACCTCGTGTCCGGCTTGGCGGAGTCGTTCGAGGCCTCCGTCGGCGATTTCTTCTGTGACCAGGATGCGAGCCATCTGGAATGCCTATCGGCATCGACGACCCGGCACCACGAGATTTGACGAGACGTTCAAGACGAACCCGCGTCGGGCCACCGCACTACGGTCGCACTCGTGGGGACCGAGGCCGAACAACCGGTTGACGCCAGCGTCGATCTGCGTGCGGTCGAGCACTGGTTCGTGCAGCGGGGCGTCCCGCACTTCGTCGAGACCAAGACCGACGGCTCGATGCTCGATACGTGGACACGGGCGCTGCCGCTGCTGGTCGTCGGCTACCTCCTGCGGGGCTTCAACGCATTGAATCTGTCCGACTGGTCGTTGGTGCGGAACTTGGGCGTCGGTGTCGCCGTCCTCGCCATGCTCGTCGCCGCCTGGGTGCTGTCCAACCGGCTCCGTGGCGTGACGTCCTTCGCCAGACCAACCGACATCGACGCTCCGGAACTCGCGCTGTTCCTCATCGGTCCAGCAATCCCCATCCTCGTGTTCGAGCAGGTCGGCGATGCCATCGAGAGCGTCATCCTCGGCGTGGTCCTGCTCGCCGTGATCTACGTGTGGGCGTCGTACGGCTTGGGTCCACTGGCCCGCTGGGGATTCCGCCGCGGTCGCAGCCAGCTCACCGGACTCGGGTCCCTCGTGGCACGGGCGCTGCCGCTGCTCCTGCTCTTCAACACATTCCTGTTCATCAACGCCGAGGTGTGGGAGATCGCCGGGACGCTGCACGGCATCGCCTACGTCGTGGTGCTCGGGACCTTCGTGTTCCTCGGCGTGGCCTTCGCTCTGAGTCGCGTCCCCGGCCTCATCCGCTCGATGCGGTCCTTCGAGTCGTGGGACGACATCCGGTCGCATCTGCCGGGCACCCCCGCCCAGGGATTCGAGTTGCCCACCGGGTCGTTGATCGAAGACCGCCTGACCCTGCGTCAGCGTTTCAACATCGGTCTCGTCGTACTGTTCGGCCAGGCGTTGCAGATCACCCTCGTCACCGTTGCGCTCACGGGCTTCTTCGTCTTCTTCGGGTTCTTCGCGATCACGGCGGCGACCGCTGAGAGTTGGACCCGCCTCGACGATGTTCACGTCTTGCTCTCGACACAGCTCGGCGGGCGCTCGCTCGTCCTGTCCGAGCCGCTGTTGCGTGTGTCGGCGTTCCTCGGTGCGTTCTCGGGCATGTACTTCACCGTCGTGCTCACCACGGACAGTACGTACCGCAGCGAGTTCGCCGACGACGTCGGCCCAGAGATCCGTGAGGCGCTCGCGGTGCGCAGCGCCTACCGTGTTGCTCGAGGAACACACCCCCGACCAGCCGAGCCGAGCACCAACAGATGAGCCCCAGCCAAACTCCGAACAACGAGGCCCCCGACCCCGGCGTCGTGCCCGCCACCCCTGACAGCGCGATCGAGATCCGCCTGCTCACCCGCGCCGACGACATGGTCGTCGTCGGCGAAGTGTTCCAGCAGGTCTGGGGGTCGGCGACCGAACTGGTGCGACTCGAGATGCTGATGGCCATCGCTCACGCCGGCGGCTACGTGGTCGGGGCCTACGACACGAGCCGTCGCAGTGACGCTCATCCCGACGGCCAGATCCTCGGCGCCTCGGTCGCACTGCTTGCGACGCATCACGGCAAGCCCGCCCTGCACAGCCACGTCACTGGCATCTTGCCGGGCGCCCGGAGCACAGGGCTCGGTCGGGCAATGAAGCTCCACCAACAGGCGTGGGCGGTCGATCGCGGGATCGACTGGATCGTGTGGACCTTCGATCCCCTCGTCCGACGCAACGCCTGGTTCAACATCGCCATTCTCGGCGCCGAAGTCCACGAGTACCTTCCCTCGTTCTACGGAACGATGACCGATGCGATCAACGCCGGCGACGAATCCGATCGGCTCCTGATGGCCTGGTCGACCGTGACCGACCCGGCCATGCCAGTGCGCGACGGATCCGGCATCGAGGCCCGGTCGCTCATCTCGACTCCCGACGACATCGTCGCCCTGCGCCGAACCGACCCGGCTGCCGTGGCCCGGTGGCGCTCCGAGAACCGTGCAGCACTCACGGCGGCGCTCGCTGCCGGTGACCCGATCGTCGGGTTCACCCGCGACGGCGAGTACGTGGTCGGACCGTGAGCGATGCCACGGTCGGCGCCTCGTTCGAGGTCGGAGCATTCGAGTTGCGGCGCATCGCGATGCCCCTGGTCACGCCGTTTCGCACGAGCTTCGGTTCCCAGACAGCGCGAGACATCCTGCTCATCCGGACCGAGCTCACTGCCGACGACGGCACGGTCACCGAGGGTTGGGGCGAGTGCGTGGCGCTGTCCGAGCCGAGTTACTCCCCTGAGTACGTCGATGGCGCCCAACACGTCATCGAACACCATCTGATCCCACGACTACGCTCGGCCGGACGCCTCGATGCTGCAGGCGTCTCGCCGACGCTGTCCAAGTTGCACGGTCATCCGATGGCCAAGGCCGCGCTCGAGATGGCCGTCCTGGACGCCCAGCTCCGAGCAACCGGAACATCGTTCGCCGACTTCCTCGGCGCAACCAACGCGACGATTCCGAGCGGTGTGAGCGTCGGCATCCACGACACCGTGGACGACCTCCTGCGCACCGTGCAGGGATACATCGACGACGGGTACGTCCGGATCAAATTGAAGATCGAACCGGGCTCGGACATCGAGCACGTCGCCGCAGTCCGCGACCTGATCGGCCCCGACACTCCCCTGCAGGTCGACGCCAACACCGCCTACCGGCGCACCGACGGCAAGCACCTCGCCCAGCTCGACCAGTTCGACATGCTCCTGATCGAGCAACCACTCCCCGAAGCAGACATCGTCGGCCATGCCCTCCTCGCGGCCGAGGTCGAGACGCCCATCTGTCTCGACGAATCACTCGTGTCAGCAAGCGGCACCGCTGATGCGATCGAACTCGGTGCCTGTGAGATCGCGAACATCAAGCCCGGCCGCGTTGGCGGCTACCTCGAAGCGGTCCGGATCCACGACCTGTGCGTCGCGAAGAACATCCCTGTCTGGTGCGGCGGCATGCTCGAAACCGGCATCGGTCGCGCCGCGAACGCAGCGCTCGCCGCGCTGCCGGGCTTCACGCTCCCTGGCGACATCAGCGCATCGACCCGGTTCTACGCTCAGGACATCGTGACCAACCCGATCACGATCACCGACGGCCACGTCGCCGTGCCGACCACGCCGGGATTGGGATTCGACATCGATGCGACGTTCCTCGGCCAGGTCACCACCGACACCCGCACCGTCGACTGACCCCAGCTCAGGGCTATCGTGGCCGCCATGACGCATGCCTTTTTGAGCACCGAGTGGATGGACGCTGCACGTGCGATCCGTGAGAAGTACGCCGATGAGGTCCCGGACATTCCGACCGTCATCAAGATCAACCTCTCGGTTGTCGATGTCCCGTTCGACGACGACACCGTCGATGCCTACTTCGACACGTCATCGGGCAGCCTGCAACTCGAACTCGGTGAACTCGACGAGCCGGACGCGACCATCACCACCGACTACGAAACCGCTCAGGCCCTCTTCGTCGAGCAGGACCAGGCCATGGCGATGCAGTCGTTCCTCGAAGGCAAGATCAAGGTCCAGGGCGACATGATGAAGATGATGGCGATGCAGACCGCCATCCCGTCCAACGAGTTCACGGACACGATCGCAGCGGAGATCAAGGCGATCACTGCCTGACCCCGTCGGTCGAGTCATCCTCGACCGACCGTCAGCCGATTATCAGCCGGTGATCAGCCGGTGATCAGCCGGTCACGGCGCCGCCGGCTCGACAGCCAGAGGACTGCACCGCCGACGGTGAAGAACAGAGCGAACCACACCATGAGCAACCCGCCGCCAGTGGTGGGCAGACCGCCGGGAGGCGCCGCAATTGGTTCGGCTGGCACGCCGTTGTAGCGCGACGGGTCGGTGGCCACCGTGGTGACCCCTTCGTCGTCCTGCCCGAGGACGGGAAGGTAGAGCTCCGGGTCACTCGGCCAGGTTGACGGGTCGGTGATGTCGCAACCACAGGTCTCCGGGTTCGGTGTACCAGACACACCAGCCACTGTTGCGATGTTCTGGTAGTCGCCGGAGACCGCCGTGCCCTGTGCAGTACACCGTGCTGTCTGGCCCGGCAGGAGCACAGCAATGAGTCCCGTGCCGTCCCCGCAGTCGACGGTCACGGCGGGGTCGTCGTCGGACACATCGATGTCGATGAGTGCCGTGGCGCCGGTGTTGGTGATTTCATACAGCCACTCGACGGTGCTGCCGACAACGATCGACTCACCGCTGCCATCGTCGGAATCCGCGCCATTGGTCGACTTCTCGACCTCGACACCAGCTGCTGCAGCGCTGAAGTTGTGGGGGTCGGCATCATCGACCGGAACACCATCGACGAGGGCACCGGAGGCGTCGATCGAGGCGGGCCCGACTCCGGTCGCTGTGGCATCGGCAGTGACGTCGCCGGCGGCCATGTCACTGACGACAATCGTGTACGTCCAGGTCTCATCGGGGTCGAGGATTCCGTCACCATTGGTGTCGCCACCCACGAACGTGGGGGTCCCGTACACGCTGTCCGTCACCACGACGTCGGCGATTGGTGAGGTACCGGGCGTCGTGACGACGTAGGTGATCGTTGTGTCTGTTCCCGGTTCGAACACCGGTCCGGTCGCCGAGGTGTCGGCGTCCCAGGTGTCGGCGACGTAGGTCTCGATGTCGATCGACGGGACGGGCACGCTGTAGTGGCCAGGGTCGCTGTCGGTGACGTCGATGCCGTCGACCGGGTCGCCGTTCTCATCGATCGTTCCGGGCCCGACTGCAGTGGCCGTTCCGACATTCGCATAGTCGCCACCGTCGATGGCGGGCGCGGTCAGTTCACAGACCATCGACTCGCCGACGGCCAACTCGGTCGCAGGACACGTGACCGGGCCTTCGATGTCGTCGACCAGCGCGATGCCGGTGAGGTCGGTGTTGCCCGTGTTGGTCACGGTGTACGTGAACAGCACATCGGTGCCTGCGAGCACGTTCGGACCGTCAGCGGTCGTGTCGGCGGCGAAGCTGCCCTGCACGACCTTGTCGACCTCGATGGCCGGGCTGCTTCCGAAGTAGTTGGCGTCGTCGTCGTCATCGACGGCGACACCGTCGACAGGATCACCGTTCTCGTCAATGGAGTCGGGGCCAACGCCCACGACACTGCCCGTGTTGGTGTATTGGCCGGCGATGGCGGAGCCAGTTGCCGAGCATTCGACGATCGCCCCAGCGGCAAGCGCAGGGATGACGTTCATCGACCCGAGACCGCAGTCGATGGTCGCGTCGTCGAGTTGGTCGTCGCTGACGACGACGTCGGTCAGCGGAACGTTGCCCGTGTTGGTCACGACATAGGTCCACACGACCGGCGCATCGAGCGCGACCAGTGGGCCGGTTGGTTCGTCAGCATCGAACGTGGTCTGTACGAGCTTCTCGATGTCGACCCCTGTGGTCTGGCCGAAGTAGTTCGCCGGGTCGCTGTCGGTGACGATTGCGCCCGGGACTTCGTTGCCGTCGACATCGAAGGTGACCGGTGCGGTACCGGTGACCGAACCCAGGTTCGTATACGCGCCCGACGTTGCGGGAGCGATCAACTCACACGTCATGGATTCACCGACGGCCAACTCGGTGGCGGGGCACGTCACCGGTCCTTCGATGTCATCGATCAGGGCGACGTCGGTGAGCGGCGTGTTGCCGGTGTTGGCAACGACGTAGGTGAACCTCACGTTGCTGTCCTCGGCGACCGCTGGGCCGGGCGGATCGTTCGCGTCGAACAGCGTCTGGACGAACTTCTCGACAGTGATGGCTGCACCGAGGACTTCGAAGTGGTGCGGGTCGGCGTCGGTGACTTCGGCACCCGGCTCGTCGCTGCCATCGGCGGCGATCGTGTCGGGTCCGTTGCCGGTGACGGTTGCGTCGGAGGCGTTGACGCCGAGATCATCCGCGGGGATCGTCAGGGTGTACTCCCACGTCTCGTCGGGGTCGAGCAGACCGTCTCCGTTGGTGTCGCCGCCGACGAAGGTCGGCGTCCCGAGCGTCGAGTCGACGACGACCACGTCGGAGATCGGCACGTCGCTCGGGTTGGTCACGACGTAGGTGATCATCACGTCGCTGCCCTGACCGACGGCCGGGCCGTTCGGCTCGTCGGCATCGAAGGTCGTCTGCACGAAGGTCTCGATGTCGATCGCCGGGGGCTGGACGTGGTAGTTGGCATCGTCGGTCGATTCGACCACTGGACCGTCGACCGGTTCGCCGTTCTCGTCGACGGTGTCAGGGCCGGTACCGACAGCAGTGCCGGTGTTCGTGTATTGACCATCATCGATCGCCACGGCGTCGAGTTCACACGTCATCGACTCACCGACCGCCAACACCGTCGACGGGCACGAAACTGCACCTTCGACGCTGTCAGTCACCACAACGTCGGTCAGGTCGACGTCGCCATCGTTGGTCACCACGTACGTGAAGGTGACGTCAGCTCCAGCAGCCACGAGCGGGCCGGGGGCATCGTTCGCATCGAGCGTCTGCACCGACTTCACGACGGCAATGCTCGGCGAACCCACGAAGTAGTTCGCATCATCGGCGGCTTCGACCTCGGCACCACCAACGGGTTCACCGTTCTCGTCAATCGTCTCGGGCCCCACACCGACAGCGGTGCCGGTGTTGGTGTACTGACCGTCGGCGATCGCCGTGGTGGTGAGTTCACACGTCATCGACTCGCCGATCGCCAAGATCCCAGACGGGCACGTAACCGAGCCTTCCACGCTGTCAGTCACCACCACATCGGTCAAATCGACATCACCATCGTTGGTCACGACGTAGGTGAAGGTGACATCAGCGCCAGGGGCCACGAACGGTCCCGGAGCATCATTCGCGTCGAGCGTCTGCACCGACTTCACGATCGCAATGCTCGGCGAGCCCACAACGTAGTTCGCGTCATCAGCGGCTTCGGTCGTTGCCGGAGCAACAGGGTTGCCGTCGGCGTCGACGGTTTCTGGACCGACGCCGACGACCGAGCCCGTGTTCGTGTACTGACCGTCGGCGATGGCCGTGGTGGTGAGCTCACACGTCATCGACTCATCGACTGCGAGGGCGGTGAGGGGACAGGTGATGACACCTTCGACGTCGTCGGTGACCACGATGTCGGTCAGATCCGCGTTGCCGGTGTTGGTGACGACGTAGGTGAAGGTGACGTCCGCTCCGGGGGCCACGAACGGTCCCGGTGCATCGTTGGCATCAAGGCCCTGCACCGACTTGACGATGTCGATGCCCAACTCGACGCCGAAGTAGTTGGCGTCGTCGACGTCGGTGACCACTTCGCCGGGTTCATCGGCGATGCCGTCGGTGCCGACCGTCGTCGGGCCCGTGCCCGTGGTGGTTCCGGTATTCGTGTACTGCCCGGCGACGGCTTCACCGAACACGCTGCAGGTCACGACTTGACCGATGCCGAGCGACGGGATGAAGTTCTGGGCGCCGAATCCACAGTTGATCGTCGAGTCGTTCAGGATCTGGTCGTCGACGACGCTGACGGCGGTGAGCGGGACGTTGCCGTTGTTCGTGACGGTGTAGGTCCAGCGGACGACGTCGCCGACCGCGACTGCCGGGCCGGTCGGGAGGTCGGCGTCGAAGGTGGTCTGGACGGCTTTCTCGATCGTGATCGAGGGATCGACGCCGAAATAGTTGGCGGGATCGAAATCGGTGACCGACTCGCCCGGCACGGAGTCGCCGTTCTCGTCGATCGTCGGCGGGCCGTCAGCGGTCACGGTACCGACGTTGGTGTAATTGTCGCCGACGGCGACCGCCTCCAGCGTGCAGGTCATCGACTCGCCGACCACGAGGGCCGTGGCGGGGCAGGTGATCGTTCCTTCGATGTCATCGGTGACGAGCACCTCGGTGAGGTCGACGAGGCCGGTGTTCGTGACGACGTAGGTGAACAGGACCGGACCGCCCTCGCTGATCGGCGGAGCAGTGGCCGGATCGTTCGAATCCCAGGTGGTCTGGACGAACTTCTGGATGTCGATTGCGGGTGAACCCGAGGTGTAGTGCGCTGCATCAGCGTCGGTGACCTCTGCGCCCTCGACGACTTCGCCGTTCGGACCAATCGTGGTGGGGCCGTCGGCGGTCACGGTACCGATGTTGGCGTACTCGCCTTCGTCGATCGCGGGCACCCCGGTCAGCGTGCACGTCATCGACGCACCGACGGCCAGCGTGTCGGCCGGGCAGGTGATGACGCCTTCGATGTCATCGGTGACGATGACATCGACGAGGTCGACGTTGCCGGTGTTCATCACGACGTAGTCGAACCGGACCGTGCCATCAGCGGCGACCTGTGGGCCGGTACCGGAGTCGTCGGCATCGAAGGTCGTCTGCACCGACTTCTCGATGTCGATGGACGGGTTCGAGCCGAAGTAATGGGCGTCATCGGAGTCGGTCGGATCATCGAGTCCGTCGATGGGTTCGCCGGCCGGGTCGACAGGGCTGCCGACGGCGGTCCCGGTGTTGACGTATTGCCCCTCGGTCGCGATGGCGGTGGCGAGGCACGTCGTGAAGTCACCAGGAGCCAGTTCGGTGGCGAGGCACGTGACCGGCCCCAACACATCGTCGGTGACGACGAGGTCGATCAGCCGGGTCGTGCCCGTGTTGGTGACCACGTAGGTGAAGCTGACGGCATCGCCCACGGCCACGTTCGGGCCGGGTGGGGTGTCGGCGTCGAAGAAGTTCTGGACGCGCTTGACGATGTCGATGTCGGTGGTGGCACCGAAGTAGTGCGACGGGTCATCTGCAGACACTTCCGGGGCGTCGATGATCGCTGCGCCCGATGGGTCTGCCGGCAGCGCCGTCACGACGGCCTCGTTCTCGTACTGGCCGTCGCCGGCGACGCCGGTGAGTTCGTAGATCCACGTCTCGGCGAGGTCGATGGCGCCGTTGTTGTTGTCGTCACCCGACACGAATGTCGCCGGGCCTTCGACGTCATCGATCACGACCACGTCGGTCAGTGCGGTGTCGCCCGTGTTGGTGACCGTGTAGGTCCACGTCACGGCTTCGCCGACAGCGATGTACGGACCGGTTCCGGTGTCGGCGTCGGCGCCGTTGGTCACTTTCTCGATCGCGATCGACGGGTTGATCGGCGGGATGAACCCGAGGTCGAGCGTGAAGTTCGTGAAATCGTCGCCGACGACGTCGGTCAACCCGCCGACGTTGTCGCCGAGGGGTTCGTCGCCGGTTGGCGTCAGTAGCGGCGACGCCGGGATGGTCGCCGACAGGGTGATGAGGCCTGCCGAACGCGCACCGTCGGTGGTGGTACCCGGCGTGATACCGACAGCGTGGTGGTCGCCGGTTTCATTGACGTCGCTGTTCGGGTCGGTGTCGAGGCCGAGGGGCTGGATCAGCCAGTCCTCCAGCAGGCCTCCGGAGCCGAACTCGGAGTCGGGAACGACCACGAAGTAGTCGCCTGCGCCGATCCCGGAGAAGTTGTATCGACCGGCGGCGTCGGTGGTGACCGTCCGGAACGGCACCGTGTCACCGTCGCGGTACAACTCGACCACGACGCCTCCGGGAGCGGGCGTGTCGATGCCGGGGTCGTAGTCGCCGTCGCGGTTGACGTCGCCGAAGATCAAGTCGCCCAGGTTGAACCCGGCAACTTCGACCACGACGTTGTTCGAGCGCAGGAACTGCGCTGCAGGCAGCGACTCGGAGTCGACAGTGGCGCGGTTCGTGTAGCGGTCCGACGGCTCGTTGCCCGTTGCCTGCAAGGTGAAGTCGACGATGTGGCCCTGGCGAGGAAGCCCGTCGCGCTCGAGGACATAGTTCGACACCAGCTTGAACGCAGTCACGTCAGCGAGCGTCGCCGGACAGCCTGCAACGACTCCGAAGTCACTGATCGGGCACCATTGCGAGACATTCGCGTCGGGGTTGTAGTCGATGGTCGCCGGCGCATCAGCGGTGTAGGTGAGCACCCCGACGTCCGGGAACGGGTCGCCTGGCCCTGGCACGCTGCCGTCGAAGAACGTCACGGTCGGCTCAGCAACGAGGTCGAGCGAGCTGGTCGGCGCAAAATTCGATGCCGGGTCACGCTCGCTGGCCGAGCCCAGCCCGTCACCGTTCCACGGGAAGACGTCGATCATCGTGGTCGGTTCGACGCCGAACGCTGCGGCGAAGTTCGCGTACCTGATCGTGTAATCCTGAGTGTCGTCGAGCGGGTCGAGGCGGCGATCGACTTCCTTGCTGATCTGGATGGCACCGTTCTGCTGCAGAACGATCGCATGCGTGTCGGACCGGGTCGATGTGACGGTGATGTCGTCATCGGCTTGGACCTCGGCGTAGTTCGTGACCTGCGTGCCGTTCGGTGCGAGCGCATCGGTGTCGGTACAGACCCGGATCCGTGGCACCGGCTCGTTCGCGGGCAGATCGCCGAGGACGTAGGTGAGCAGCGTGTACCCGGTGTTCGGGCCGTTGAGATCGGTGTTCGGCTCGACGAGCGACGGCAGGATCGTCGACGTCGCCGGGTCGTTGTTGAGCGCAGCCGTGCACGCCGGGTTGTAGCTGGTGAACGGTGGCAGCACGTCGTACACCACGACGTTCTCGGCCACTTGACTCGACGGCACGGTGTTGGCCGAGATCGCAGGGATCAATTCCCAGACCACCTCGTTGCCGGCCAGTGTGGCTCCGTTGACTCCCACGTTGGTCGCCGGGATGAGCGTCCGTTTCTGGAGGCGGGTCGTGAAGCGCGCGATGGTGAACCGGTCACCGTCCCGTCTGGTCGATTCCGGCGAGGGGTTGTAGACACGCGCTGTCCAGTTGCCGATGCCACCGTTGGTGGACCAGTTCTCGGCCTTCGTGCCGCCGAAATTCGCGAACACCGCACCAGACGGGATGCCCTCGCCGTCGTACGGGCCACCGACGAACGTCGAACGGGTGAGCAGCGGCACGTTGAGTGTCATGTACTCCGACGGCTCGAGGACGAAAGCCGGATCGATGGGGCGCATCCGCACTGCGTTGACGTTGTCGATGCCGCCGAGGGCTGGGTCGTTGGGGTCGGTGGTCCAGCCCGACGTTGCGTCGGCATCGTCGCAGCGAGCGGCACGCTGTGCGTCCCACACGCCTTCGAAACGTCCGGTGGTCGTCGAGTAGGTGTCGAGGCCGGGGTAGAACGAGGAGTCGATGACGCCGGGGGCACCGACTCGTGCCGGGTTGTAGAGCGGGTCGTCACCGGTCGTGTCGACGACGGCGTACTCGATCACGAAGCGCTCGGACCAGTCACGGTTGTTGCGCGTACCGGCGAAGGGGGTGTCGGATGCGAATGCGTACTCTCCAGCCGGGACTGCGACGGACCCGCGACGCACACTGTCGCCGAGCGCGAGTTGCGACACGGTCGAGTCGAACACGTCGCAGACGACCGGGCTGCTCAGCCCGGTGGAGCCGACCGAGCGGAGACGGACCTGGGATGTCGAGACATCGCCCGGCTCCATGATGCCGTTGCCGGCGTGCAGCGCGGAGATGCCGGGGATGTTCGAGTAGCCCGAGGACGTGTAGTTCACACGATACATCTGATACTTCTGCCATGAGCCCCCGGGAGGTGTGATCCGTGCCGTCAGCGGGCCGATCGAGTTGTTCGAGCGGGTGCCGTCGTCCATCAGGTCACAATTGCCCGAGAAGTCGGGCGGGCAATAGCCCGGCTCGACGTCGTCGCCGAAGTTCGACACACCGGAGAGCCCGTCAGGGTCGAAACCGCCGTAGCTGTTGAACATCTGGAACGAACCGTTGTTGTCGATGACGCCGTCGGAGAGGTCGATCGACCGGTTCGGAATGAACACCTGCACACGATGCTCGACGTAGATGAACGGACCGGCCGAGAGGTCCTGGCCGCCCCAGGTCTGTGTCGGGAAGAACGATCCGTCCAGGTCGGCGTTGTCCAGCTCGAAGCTGTACTGGGAGGTGTTGTCGGTCGGGTCGTCGCGGGTTACTGCGCAATCGCCGGAGTCCTGGACGCGCCGCTCGGGACGGCTCGTGGCCACGCCCGGATCGCCGGCGACGCCGCCACCGGTGCCGAGGACGACGTCTCCCCAACCGGACGGGTTCGGGCGACACTCGGTGATGTAGAACTCGGGGACGTAGGGGGTGATGCCGTCAGCGCCCACGGCGGTGATGTTGTCTTCGATCGTGTACGGCTGCTGGATTGCTTCGATGCCAGTCGCCAGGTCGGAGGCGATCCGAATGAGGAAGTAGGTGAAATAGCCTGCCAACTGCTCACAGGGCGTCGCCGCGTCGCCGTCGGTGTCGATGCACTGTGACGTCGGGTCATAGTTGCGGAACCTCACCTTGACGGCGTCGAAGGCCGGTCGTGCCGACACCTCCATCTCGATCGGCGGCGTCGCGGTTGCCGGCACGGCGCGATCACCGTCGACGTAGGCACTCTGGCTCAACGTGAAGCCCGAGCCGTTGGCGGACTCGCCGGACACCTTGACCGGGATGGTGAGCGATTCCTGGGCACCCTCGGCGAACTGACCGAGGTTGCAGATCAGCGTCTGGCCACCGTCGGCATTGGTGATGATCTGCGACGGCGGGGCGGCTCCGCCCGTGCCGTTCGGCGGAGCGACACAGGACACCGGAATGCCGTCGAACGTTGCGACGACGGCCGACTCATCTTCGGGCGTTGCCGGGTCGTCGACGGCCGGCGTGATCGTCTGGGAGAAGATGACCGGGCCCCAGTCAGGTGTGCCCGGCTCGAAGTTGTCTGCGGTCACCGACCAGACGGTCGAAAGGATGTCGTTCGACCTGATCTGTCCGTTGCTCGGGCCACAGTCGTCACCCGGTTCGGCGATGTCGGTCGGCGATGCGCAATTGCCCAGCGCGTTGTAGTCACCGCCACCGTCGATGACGCCGGGGCCGAACAGACCGAGGGCGATCTCGGGGCGCGGCCGGATCGCCGCGTCGGCAGATGTCCCGGGCACGAGGCCGGTGGCCTCGGCCACAGCGACGCCGGCGCCGGCGGTCCTGGAGAAGTCCTGGTCGGCGCCGGAGTAGGTGGCAGCCTGGGTCGGTGTGCTCGCTGACGCAATCCAGTTGGCAGGGTCGGGATACACGGCAGGATCCCGAGTGATGGTCACGCGAAACGGGCCGTCTGCGGGGTTGAGTCCGGTGAAGCTGTACAGACCGTTGGCCCCGGTGGTCACTTGACCGACCTGGGCGCCCAAGGCGTCGAAGATCGTGACGAGTTGCCCGTCGAGTCCGTTCTCGGAGGCGTCGTTCGCACCGTCGGCGTTGACGTCGTTCCAGACCACGCCGTTGATCTCATCAGGGGCAGGAGCAGCAGCCAGCGGTGCTGCGACTGCGACGCCTCCCGACATCATCGGCAGCGAAATCGACGCGATGAGGGCACAGGCGAGCGTGATCGCGCTGGAGCGCCGACTGGTGGTGACTGTCATAGGGGGTTCCTCACTTGTGACAGGCGGCGAGCCCGCACGAGACGCTGATCGGACCGGGGTCTCCCGTCCGGACCCCGACTGTAGCCACCCAGTGGTCAACACATCACTAAAAGTAATGAAAGTGTCACACTCACGCCATTGGCTTCCGTCATGGCGCCTGACCGAACCAGCCCTCACCTGCCCTCAAGGTCACGTCGAGGCCGAGGTCGCGCGGTCCTCTCTCGAGTCGTGGGCGGCAAGTCCCTGGGGATGCTCAGTCCATGTCCGCCACGACGGGCGGGTACGAGGCCATCGGCTCCATGGCTGCGCAAAGTTCTTCCACCGTCCACGAGCCGGATTTCTCGATTCTGTCGGCCATCTCCCAGGACTTGACCCGCTTGATCACGCCACCCTTGATGTAGAAGGTCTCGCCCGAGAACGGGCAGTCCGGCACGCTCAGATACGCCGCCAGCGGTGCCACGTTCGCAGGGTCCCAGTTGTCGAAGCCCGACTCCGGCGCCGTCATGATGTCCTCAAGGCCCGGTGTGGCCAGCGTCAACCGGGTGCGTGCGCCGGGTGCGATGCAGTTGCTCACGACGCCGTAGCGACCCAGTTCCTTCGCGGCGATCTGGCTCATGGTCGCAATGCCGGATTTGGCGGCGCCGTAGTTGGTCTGGCCCGGGTTGGCGAAGAGTCCGGAAGTACTCGAGGTGTGCACGATGTTGCGCGGCGCGACGCGCCCTGCCTTGTGCTCGTCGCGCCAGTAGGCCGCAGCGTGGCGTGTCGGAGCGAAGTGCCCTTTGAGGTGCACGCCGACCACGGAATCGAACTCGTCCTCGGTCATGTTGACGAGATATCGATCGCGCAGGATCCCGGCGTTGTTGATCAGCACGTCGAGATCACCGAACACCTCGACTCCCTGGTCGATCAGCTGCTTGGCTCCCGCCCAGTCGGTGACGTCGTCGCTGTTCGCCACCGCCTGCGCGCCGAGCGCTCGTGCCTCGGCTGCCACCTCCTCTGCGGGGGTGGCGTCGTCGCCGGTCCCGTCGTTGGCTCCGCCGCGATCGTTCACGATCAGCCGCGCACCCTCACGCGCGAGGTACAGCACGTGTTCGCGACCGATACCGCGCCCGGCGCCGGTGATGATGATGACGCGGCCGTCGAGTGATGTCATCGCAGAACCTCTCACTGTACGCCCGACCCGATGCCGGACAGCTCCGCTGAACTTAGTGATCGGCGCGATCGTCAGACGATTCCCGCGGCGCCGCAACTCGGTCGATCAGAGGAAGATCAGGTCGACCGTGGTGTTGCGTCGGTACTGGTCGCCGACACCCTCAGCAACGATGCTGAGGGACTCGAAGGTGCCCTCGGTGGTGCCGAGCACGCTGCCGATCGTGAACCCTGCGTCGATCAGTGCGGTTTGCGCTGCGGGAAAGCTGAGCCCCTCGAGGTCCGGCAGGGTGATCAGGTCGAGGCCTTTGGAGATCGTGACGGTGAAGGAGGCGTCACGCGGCAGTTCGGCGCCTGCAAGCGTGTCCTGACTGATGATGATGCCCTCGGGCACCTCGTCACTGAAGGCGTCTTCACCGGCGACGACGACGAGCTGGACTCCGGCGGCGGCGGTCTGGGCATCTTCGAGCGACAGCCCTTGGACATCGGGAACCGTCCGCGGCGCCGGGCCCTTCGAGACGGTGAGCGCCACGTTGGTTCCAGGCAGGACTTCAGCGCCGGCGAGGGTGGACTCGGCACCGAGTACCCGCCAGGACAGCACGACGCCGGGCTCTGCTTCCTCGTCGAACTCTTCGGCGTCGACGATGCTCTGCAACTGCAACTCGGAGAGCGTCGCCGCTGCCTGCTCTGAGGTCATCCCGGTCACGTCGGGCAGGACTCTGAACAGCGGGCCCTCACTGACGAAGAGCGTGAACTCCGAGCCCTCTTCGAGCACGGCGCCGGGAAGTGGGAAGGTCCGAATCACCTGGCCTGCGTCTGGTTCGTCGTCGCTGCGCTCGAACTCGGTCAGGACGACCCAGTCGTTGCCAGCGATCTCGTTCAACGCCACTTCCTGTTCGACTCCGGCGAGTGCCGGCACCTCATAGGACTTGACCCGCAAGAGGTAGAACGCCGCAAACGCGACTGCGGCGATGCCTGCGAGCACGAACAGCGCCAGCATCACCAAGACTCCGGTGCGACGCTTCGGTCGTTCGTCGTCGTAGATCTGGCTCGCCGGTTCCGCTGCTCCGATCGCGGTGACCGGCATCTGTTCGGTCGCTGAAACTGCACCGGCCGGCACGGCCGCCGCAGCCGCAGCAGGCGACGAGCGATTCGGCGTCGCTTCGCTGTCGACCGCCGGTGACGTGTCGGTCTCGTCGACCAGCGCAGCCAACTCGTCGTTCGTGTCGGGCTCGGGCTCGGGCTCGGGCTCGGGCTCGTCGAGGATGACGAGGCCGTCGCCATGGTGCTCGGGAATCGGGTCGTCGATGGTGGAATCGGCGGGAAGCTCGGCGACGAGCACACCCTCGGCAGTGTCCATTCCCAGCGTGTCGGTGTCCGGTGTGTCGGTGTCCGGCGAGCCAGGGCTTCCGTCGACTGGAACCGCCTCGATAAGCAACGTGTCGTCCAGCAACGTGTCGTCCAGCAACGTGTCGTCCAGCAACGTGTCGTCCAGCGCAGTGTCAGCAAGCGCAGGGTCATCGGGCACCGTCTCGATGAGCAACGTGTCGTCCAAGGCAGTGTCGGTGGAGATCGTGTCGTTCACGGCGGTGTCATCAGGAACGATGTCGTCCAGGACGGTGCCGGTCAGCGCAGTACCAGCAAGCGCAACGGCGTCGCTGCCGGCAGGCTCCGTCGCATCGGGCGCATCGGAATCGACGGCGTCAGCGGCGCCGGCATCGGGTGCCATCGTCGAGTCGAACAGCGTCGCTGCGATGATCGGAATCGGTTCGGGTCGCGGCAGCGACTCGGCTGCCTGCACGAGGGCTCGTCCGAACTCCGCAGCGGTGAAACGATCCTCGGGTTCTGGACGCCCGGCGCGCTCGATGACCGAGGCCAATGAGCCCAGATCGGCAGAGACCGGCATCAACTTGTCCACCCGGGCAGCAAGGGTCGACACCGTTGAGTCGGCGGCGAACGGCACCTTGCCGGTGACCGCCTCGAGCAGACATAGAGCGAGCGCGAACACATCGGTCTTCGGGCCGACTTCGAAGCCGAGGGCCTGTTCGGGCGAGGCATAACGGGCCACATGGGTCGCCACGGTGGCCGGCTCAGCCCAGGCCGCGCGGCCGATCAACTCCGCCATGCCGAAGTCGATGATCCGCAGACGATGGTCGGATCCGAAGACGAGCTTCGACGGCGTCAACTCGGTGTGTGCGATGCCGCGCTGATGCGCAGCGTCCAGCGCGCGGCAGGCTTCGAGGCCGACGACGAGCGCCTGCGACGGCTCCAGGAGGCGACCGCGATCGAACACGTCGCGCAAGCTGCCACCGCCCAGGTGCTCGACGACCCAGAACACGCTCGACTCACCGTCGATGTCGACATCACCCCAGTCGAGCACGGCTGCGATGTTCGGATGGCTCAGCGCAGTCGCCAATTCGGCGCGCCGACGGAACTCGCGACAGAACTCCTCCGAGGCCGACAGCTCGGGCTGAACGATCTTGAACGTGACCGGCTGGCTGGCCTGGATGTCGACAGCGGCGCAGATGATCGTGTTCGCACCGGTGGAGCGCACTTCGACGACGCGATACCGCCCGGCCAGCACTCGACCGACCAGGTCATCGCCCTCGCTCTGCTCTGATTCGTTCCCAACGACCACCGCGAAAAGCTACCGCCTGGACCCTTCCGAGTGGCGCCAGGTCAGATGCCCGGCATGATGGACCGGTGACCGACATCGACGACGTCGCCAACGAACAGACCTCTGATGTCGCGCTCGCCGACTCAGCCGATGCTGATGCTCCACCGGCGGGGCGCACACGCCCGGATCGAGGCCTGCTGATTGCCAGCTTCGTGATCGCATGCGGTCTGGCACTGATCATCTGGGGATTCTTCACGGCGATCACCGGCGACGAGGGCATCACCCGACCCGACGCGATCGAGGACATCTCCCCGGTCGAGAACGCAGTGCAGGTCCTGCAGCAGGAAGGCATCAGAGTCGACCTGCAGTTCGGCTACGTCGCAGTTCTGGTCATCGACGGCATCGAGCTCGAAACGACGAACATCGGCGAAGTCGAGGCCGAGCCGGGGCAGCTGTTGTCCTTGCCGTCGACGGCCATCTTCGACCCGGGCAACTCCGTCATCTCCTTCACCCCGACCGAGGACGCGGTGATCACCGAATGGACCCAGGGGCGTCACCAGGCCCGGGTCGTGTACTGGAAGATCGAAGAGGGCCGCGACAACGCCCGTTCGTACAACTGGGCCTTCGAGGTCGTCTAACTCTCAGGAGCAGGGGCACCCGGCACGACACCGGTTGCCAAGAGCTCGTCGAAGTCCTCGGCGGGCACGATCGGCACCCCGAGCGACTCGGCCTTGGTCAATTTGCTCGCACCGGCATTGGCACCGACAACGAGCGCCAAGGTCTTCTTGCTGACGCTCCCGGGGCTCTTGCCGCCGCGAGTGGTGATGGCAAGCGCAGCCTGCTCGCGGTTGTAACCGGGCACGGTGCCGGTCACGACGACCGCCTTGCCGTCGAGAGTCTGCGGGATGAGTGCTTGCGCCTCAGCGGCGCGGACAGCGTCGTCGGGGTCACCGAAGTTGACGCCTGCGGCACGGAACCTCTCGATCAACTCGCGGTTCTCGTCTTGCGCGAACCACTCCGTGATCGTGCTCGCAATGACATCGCCGACACCGTCGACCGCAGCGAGTTCCTCGGTCGAACGTTCCATGATCGCGTCGAGGGTGTAGAACTCGTCGGCCAGCGCCTGCGCCGCCGCAGGACCGAAGTGGCGCACGCCGAGCGAGCGCATGAACTTCTGCAGCGGACGATCCTTCGACGACCCGATTGCCGACACCAGGTTCGTGGCACTCGTCTCGCCGATCCGGTCCAGCGCCGTCAACTGCTCGACGGTCAAGCCGTACAGATCAGCGGCGTCGACGATCAACCCCGAGTCGATCAGCTTCTCGATCATCTGCTCGCCGAGGCCCTCGATGTCCATGCCACCGCGCGACGCGTAGTAGGCGATCTTCGCCACCTGCTTCGCCGGGCAGGTCGCGTTGAAACAGCGTGTGTCGGCTTGCCCCTCGGGCAGCACCAACGGCACGCCACAGCTCGGACAGTCCGCCGGGAACTCCCAAGCGACGCTCGTCCGGGGCCGCTTGTTGCCAGGAGCGGGGCCCACGACCTCGGGGATCACGTCGCCGGCCTTACGGACGATGACCGTGTCGCCCGGGCGCACGTCTTTCACCGCGACCTGCTCGCGGTTGTGCAGCGTTGCCATGCCCACCGTCGAGCCACCGACGAACACGGGGTCGAGCACTGCAAACGGTGTGGCACGACCGGTCCGCCCCACCGACACCTGGATGTCGAGCAGGGTGGTGACGCGCTCCTCAGGTGGGAACTTGTAGGCAATGGCCCAGCGCGGAGCGCGCGACGTGAAGCCCAACAGGTCCTGCTGAGCCGGGTCGTCGACCTTGATCACCACGCCGTCGATCTCGTAGTCGAGGTCGTGCCGATGGTCCTGCCAGTGCAGACAATGGTCGGCGACCGCGTCGATCGCGTCGAAGCGTTCGACGTGTTCGTTCACCGGGAAACCCAATTCACCCACCCAGGCAAGGGTGGCGGCGTGGCTGGAGAAGGCCGGCCCGTCGTCGACTTCGCCGAGCTGGTACGCCCAGAACGACAGATCGCGTTCGGCGGTCTTGGCCGAATCCTTCTGTCGGAGGCTGCCGGCAGCGGAGTTGCGCGGGTTGACAAACGGCTTGTCGCCCGCCGCGATGGCGCGTTCGTTGAGGCGCTCGAACGACGACGTACGCATGTACACCTCTCCACGCACCTCGACGACCGGCGGGATCGAGCCATCCGACGGTGCGGCGAGCTCGTGCGGGACGTCAGCGATCGTCGCGACATTCGCCGTGACGTCTTCGCCGATCTTGCCGTCGCCGCGTGTCGCTGCTTGCACGAAGGTGCCGTCTTCGTACCGGATACTCATCGCGAGTCCGTCGAACTTGAGCTCGCAGACGAAGGTCGGTACCTGACCGTCGAGCCCCTTGACGACCCGGTCGGCCCAGGAAACGAGTTCGTCGCGGTTCATCGCATTGTCCAGACTCATCATCGGGACACGGTGCGCCACAGGGTCGAAGGTCGCACTGGCCGCCCCGCCGACCTGTGCAGTCGGCGACGTGTCGGTGACGAGATCGGGATGTTCGGCTTCGATGGCCCTCAGCTCACGGACCAGATCGTCGTAATCGGCGTCACTGATCTCGGGGTCGTCGAGCGTGTGATACCGCTCGTTGTGGTGAGCGATCTGTGCACGCAGCGCCTCGACCCGGTCAGCAGCGGCGGAATCGGCAGCAGCCAGGTCTGCAGGTTGCGGAGTGCTTCCGGGTTGTGCCATGACCCGCGATTCAGGCCCCGAGAGCGAAGCGGGTGGCGTTGGCCTGGTCCCGGACTCGCTTGGCGACATCAGCACTCAGCCGTGCGAGTCGACGAGCGACCGACACGGCGTACGCATCGAGGTTGCCGCCGGGGGTGACCATGCTCTGGCGTCGCAGTGCAACCGGGTCGCAGCCACGGCGGACCAGTTCACACCAGACATCGCTGAGATGACGCCAGTACCGTTCGCCGGATGCGCCGACCGGACCCGCGGCCGGAACAATGCCCCATGCCACGACACCGCCGTCACGCAAGAACCGGTCGAGGTACCCAGCCCAGTCGGCGAGATCGTCAGAGATCGGTATCGAGATGACCGCCGGCCCCGTCGCCAACATCGTCGCGATGTCGCAGCGGCGGGCGCAGTGGATCCCTGCGATGACGTCGTCCGGCACCGATGCCATTGCACTCGACATCACGTCGATCGCATGATCCGGCGGGACCGGGAAATCGGGCGCCATCAGGTCCGCGAGGGCCGGTTCGTCGATCATCGCCAACTGCGCGGAGTTCGGGAGCACTCTGGAGATCTCTGCGGCCACCTCAATCAGTTTCGCCCGCACGGTCTTGCCGGCCAGCGCGAATGCCTCGGCCGGCTCGATGCCCTCGGCACACAGCGACACCCCGACGGTGAGCGGCCCGGGGAGATGCCATGTGACCGGCGACCCGTCGAGATTGACCAATCGACCGAGCGTCAGGAATGCGTGGAGCCCGTCGAACGAGGAGTCATCGAGTTTCACCGTGGCGAGTGCCTGAGCGGTGATGTCAGCGACGTTGGGCAGCGACGGGATGCTCGCGATGTCGAACTCGCCGATCGCGAAGGCTGCAGCGGCAGCAGAGTCACGGTGGGGCAGACCCCCCACGTTCGTGGCCGCCCCATTGGCGAACCTGGACTCCGTCGACGTCACATCACCATCGTTTCACGGGGCACCGTGCCCAACCGAATCCTGGAGTGATCGACGAAGCGAGGTGATCGCGCGAATCGGCGGCAGCATGGTGGACGTGACTCCGCCCTCGACTCCGGACGCAACCCCTGACGCAACCCTGACCGGGACATCGACTGTGTCTCGGAACTCGGCGTCGACGCGCGAGTTGGTCATGTCGTCCGTACCGATCTGGGTGGCCCGGCTCGCCTGGTTGCTCGTCGCCGTCCTGGGCGGCACGGCGCTCGAGGTCGCCGTCGCTGAGCGCAGTACTGCAGTTCGTTGGGTCGCTGCGGTCGGCTGCTGGTCGGCGTGGGGTGTCGTGATGGCTGCTCTGGCGATTCCCGCGGTCCGGTCACTCACCGCTGCACGACTGCTCGCCCCACTGTCGTTGGTCGTGTCGCTCGTGGTCGCAGTCACCGGCATCGCGGCGACCGATCTCGCACAACTCGTTCTCCCCGCAGTGGTGGCCTGTGCTGCGATCTTCACCTCCGCGGTCGGCCGGCAGTTCGTGCAGGCCTCGTCATACGGCGACGAGGAGCGCTTGCCGTTGCGGTTCCCACTCGCTGCCGGGTCCGCAGCGATCATCACCTGGGCGTTGTGGGCGCCGACGATCGTCCTGGGACCGGTTCTGCTCGCTGCGCAGAACCGCGTGTCGGGCGCGATCTTGACCGTGATCGGTGTCGTCGGCGGCGTCCTGCTCACACCACGCTGGCACCGCTTCTCACGTCGCTGGCTCGTGCTCGTTCCGGCGGGGCTCGTCGTCCACGACCCGGTCGTGCTCGCCGACACCGTGATGGTGCGCAGCAACCAACTGGTCGGCCTGCGGCTCGCGCCGGCGGGCACCGAGGCTGCAGACCTCACCGGGCCCGCCAGCGGCTATGCAATCGAGGTCCAGACATCCGAAACGGTCACGACCGTGTTCGCCTTCACTCCCCAGGAGCCGAACGGCCGGGCCATTCACATGACCGGCTTCCTGGTCAGCCCGAGTCGCCCGGGCGAAGCATTGCGCAGCGCCGCGGCGCGTGGCATCCCCGTCAACTGACTCAGCACGCAACCAGCCGCAACACCAGCGACAAGCGGTCGTCGAATCAGTTTGTGTCAGCCACAAGATCGACCGTCGGCGTCTGTGCTGACACAAACCCCCGCCCAATCAGTTCCGACGAACGGTGCGCTCAGTCGGCGATGCCGCCGCCGAGCACGCGACGGTCGGTGAGGTCGTAGAACACGACACTCTGGCCGGGTGCGATCCGGCGTTGCGGCTCGGCCCAGGTGACCGTGACCGCTCCTGGGCGTTCGTCGACCGCCTCGATCACGGCGCGTTGCGTTGCTCCGTGAGCGCTCGCCTGCACGCGCACGTCACCGGAGACGACGTGGTCGACCCAGGCCATCGAGTGCACGACGAGATCGTTGCGCAGAAGATCGCTGTCGGCACCGACGGTCACGATGCGGGTCGTGGTGTCGACGTCGACGACGTACCGTTTCGGGCCGCCACCGGGCAGACCGATGCCCTTGCGCTGGCCGATCGTCACCATCTCGACGGACTCGACTTCACCGAGGCGGGCGCCGTCGAGGTCGACGACGTCGGCACGGTGGAACGGGATCCGATCCCCGAGGAACGACGTACGGCCACCGGTCGAGGTGATGAAGCAGACGTCTTGACTGTCGGGCTTGTCGGCGGTGCGCAGATCGATCTGCGCGGCGCGCTCACGCACCTCGGACTTGTGCATGCCGCCGACCGGGAACATCGTCCGGGCCAGTTGCGCCTGGTCCAGCATGTGGACGACGTAGCTCTGGTCCTTGGCCGGGTCGTCACCGCGCAGCAACGTCAGGGTTCCGTCGGAACCACGTCCGATGTTCGCATGGTGCCCAGTTGCCACGGCGTCGAAGCCGAGCAGATCGGCGCGCTCGGCCAGCCGAGCGAACTTCACGGTCCGGTTGCACTCGATGCACGGGTTGGGTGTGACACCGGCGGCGTGCGCAGCGACGTACGGGTCGACGACGTGCGTGTCGAAGTCGTCGCCGAAGTTGAAGACGAGATGGTCGATGCCCAGTTGCTGCGCGACGCGACGGGCGTCGTCGACATCGCTGACCGAGCAGCAGCCCGTGTCGCTGTCACCGCCCCACAGTTTCATCGTGACGCCGACGACCTCGTGACCCGCTTCGAGCAACAGCAGCGCAGCGACAGACGAATCGACGCCACCGCTCATTGCACACATCACCTTCATGACCAGCACCTCATGACGAGACCCTGCCAGAGCCGGAGAGGACCGGCGCGCTCCCGGCGTGGTCGCGAAGTCTGGTCACCGCTGCGGCAACGACGTCGACGCCGCGTTCGACATCGTCGACCGTGGTCGTGTGACCGAGTGACATCCGCAGCGCACCGAGCGCTCGTTCGTGCGGGACGCCCATCGCGGCGAGGACGTGTGACGGCTCCATCGCTCCGCTCGCGCATGCCGAGGCCGCCGAGGCGCACACATCGGCTTCGTCGAGCAGAAAGAGCAGCGACTCACTTTCGATGCCGTCGATACATACATGAGCGGAACCTGCGACCTTGTCGGAACGGGCCAGCGTCTCGTGCACGCCGTCGAGCGCAGCCTGCAGGCCGTCGACGAGTTGGTCCCGGAGCAGTGCCAGCCGGTCGTTCTCGGTCGGTCGTTCGGCGTCGGTCAGTTCGAGCGCCACCGCGGTCGCGACGATGCCCGCCGTGTTGTGGGTGCCGCTGCGCCGTTCGCGTTCCTGGCCACCACCGATGAGCAACGGATCGATCCGTGGCCCTCCGTTCTCGACCAGCACACCCACACCCTTCGGCCCACCGAACTTGTGGGCACTCAACGACAGCAGATCGACATGTGGGGTGACCTGGCGCAGGTCGAGCCAGCTCGCTGCCTGCACCGCATCGGTGTGCAGCAGCGCATCGGGCGCATGCCGCCTCACGACGCGCCGCACCGCTGCGAGATCGTTGACCGACCCGACCTCGTTGTTCACGGCCATCACGCTGACGATCGAGACCGTGCGACCGGCGTCGGCGAGTGCGCCGAGGCGAGTCGCAAGCTCGTCGAGATCGACTCGGCCAGCAGCGTCGACGCCGACGACGGTGCCGCCGTGGTGCTCGACCACTTCGAGCACAGCGTGATGCTCGACAGCAGGACAGACGGCAACGCCGCCGTGACGCTGCACGGCACCGGTGATCGCCATGTTGTCGCTCTCGGTCCCGCAGCCGGTGAACACGACATCGTTGGGCCTGCAGCCGAGCACGGCGGCCACGCGATCGCGCGATTCGTCGACGGCCTGGCGGGCCTGGCGGGCGAACCGATGCGAACCCGACGGGTTGGCGTACTGGTCGCGCAGGTACGGCAGCATGGCCTCGATGGCCTCGTCGCGCATGGGCGCGGACGCAGCATGATCGAGGTAGGTCACCATGGTGTCCAGGCTACCGGCGCACCCTGATCGCACTTCCCGCAGCTGACCATCGACGGTTTGGTTTGTCCCCGTGACTAACTTGTTCGACATGTTCGACCGCACTGTGCTGCACCGACTGATCCGAAGGACCCGCTGATGCCTCCACAGATCAAGCGGACGCTCATCTGGCTCATCTTCGGTTTCGCCGTCTACGCAGTCATCACGACGCCGGACCGCGCTGCCGACATCGTGATCGCGATCTGGGACATCATCGCCGGAGGCTTCCGCAACATCGGACGGTTCTTCGAAGCGCTCGTCGGCGAATAGCCGTGCTCGGCTCGTCCCAGATCGCCGATTCCGGCGTCAAGGTCAGTAGCCGGATACTGAAGCGCTATCTGCTGCGCGGCGAGCAGGTCGAAGTCGCCACCAGACAGCACTGGGGCACGCTGATCGAGCCCGTGGTGACGGTCCTCATCGGGCTCTTCGTGGTCGTCTGGGTCACCTCGGGACTCGAGGACACGTCCGGCACGTTCGCCAACTACCTGTGGTGGATCTGGTTCGGCCTGATCGGCCGCCTGATCTGGAAGAGTCTGGAATGGCGCACCGAGTGGTTCTGCGCGACCGACACACGCCTGCTGTTGACCTACGGGCTACTCACCCACAAGGTCGCGATGATGCCGCTCGGCAAGGTCACCGACCTCAGTTACGGCCGCTCGGTGCCTGGCCGACTGCTCGGCTACGGCGCCTTCACGCTGGAGTCTGCTGGTCAGGACCAAGCGCTGCGCCAGATCGACTGGATTCCCTCACCGGACCAGACGTACCGGCGGATCTGCGACATCATCTTCGGTGAGGAACGCTTCGACCAGGAGGACTCCCTCGACTCCGACGACCCGTCGCTGCGCACCCTCGATCGCACCAGTGTCCTGCCGCTCCCACGCGACTACCGACAGGCGCCACGACGTCTCAACATCCCCAAGAGAGACACATCTGGCGGCACACCCAACGGCACTCAGTGACGACCCTGAGCGATCGCCGACGTCAGCTGGACGAGTACAGCGGGCTCGCCGGACCCACACTGCGCTGATAACGCGAGATCACACAGAGCAGGTACGCCTCGGGGGCGATTCGACCGTGACGCGCGAAATCGACGACCGTCGAGATTCGATCAGCGAGATCGGTCGCGATTTCGAGGCGTGCGGCAGGCGTGAGGGTGTCGACTCGGGTGAGGAACGACCGGATGACCGTGTACTGCTCGCTCGTGATCGCTGACGGGTCGATGCCGGCGGCGTACTCATCGAGGCCCCACGGCGCAGAGAACCAGAGCGCTGGTGCAGGGACGTACTGGCGGGGATCGCGAATCACGATCGTCCCTGCGAGCAGGTCGCCGACGCGTTGATGGCGTGACGAACCAATGACGAACAGCACCCCGGTGATGCCGCCGGGCGGGAGGAGCCGGTCGACGATCCCTCCCATGGCCCGCAACGCTGCTTCGCGTAGATGAATCGGTGCGCCGTCGACAGTGACGGCTCGAAGACGAAGCGCCGCCTTGCCAGGGGTCCGGCCGCGCCACAGCGTCTCGAACAGGATGGGATATCCGAAGATGATCCCGAACACGGCGAACGCCACGAGCGTGTTGCCCGTGGACTCGCTCACGCCGTTCACGACCGCCACGCCGATGAGTGCGAGCACGATCAACAGGATGACCATCTGCGCTGCAAGATCGATCGCCGCCGCTGCCGCCCTCGATGCGAAGCCAGCCGTCTCGAGGTCGAGAACGACTGCTTCGGGCGTCACGATGCCACCCGATGCTCCTGCTGCGAGCGAGGCGGTTTCGGCTCCCGATGTCGGGGCTCCGGACACGACGAACATGTGGCCACTACCGTAGACCGCCGATGGACATCGACGCGTTCGTTGCGACGAACCAATTCCAGTGGCAGCGCCTCGAGCACCTGACCAACCAGGCGCGCAAGCTCAGCCGAGTCGGCCCGGACGAACTCGACGAACTCGTCGGGCTGTATCAGCGCGCCGGCAGCCAACTCGCTCACGCCCGGCTGGCCTATCGCGGCGACGATGCGCTGATCGGTCGGCTCACGTTCCTCGTCGCCGAAGCGCACTCCGTGCTGTACAGCACGCGCAGCACCGATCCCGGCCGGGGTATCACCCGGTTCTTCACCGTGTCGTTCCCGGCGGCGATCTGGTCGATCCGGTGGTTCATCGCCGTCTCTGCAGCACTGACGCTCGTCCCGTGGATCGTGCTGACCGTCTGGATCGGAGTGTCACCCGACGCGTTCGACCTGACCGCAGACCCCGCGATCAGAGCCTCCTACATCGAGCGTGACTTCGAGGACTACTACTCGAGCCAACCGGCCCAGAACTTCGCAAGTCAGGTGTTCCTCAACAACGTGCGCGTCGCAATCCTGGCCTTCGCCGCCGGAATCCTCGTCTGCGTCTTCACTGCGATGCTGCTCATCTACAACGGCGCCAACGTAGGCGTGGCCGGCGGGCTGTTCACCCACGTCGGAGAATGGGAACGCTTCTGGGGCCTAATTCTTCCGCACGGGCTCCTCGAGATCTCCGCAGTGATCGTCGCCGGTGCGGCCGGCCTCCGTCTCGGGTGGACCGTGATCTCTCCCGGCAACCGAACACGTTGGCGAGCACTGACCGACGATGGTCGTTACATCGGCAACGTCTTGATCGGCCTCGTGCTCGCCATGTTCATCGCCGGACTGATCGAAGGCTTCGTCACCGGTCGCCCGTGGCCGACGTCGTTACGCGTCGGTATCGGCGTGCTGGCATTCGTGTCGTTCTGGGCTTGGCCCGTGCTCAACGGTCGTCGAGCGGCACTCGTCGACGACGAGGCCCGCGCGCACGAAACCGCTTCGCGCTGATCCGGGCCCCGATCCCGGACAGCGATCCGTTTCGCAGCTGCGGCCGAATTCAGAGGCGTCCGGAAGACTTCAGTTCGAGGTACTGGTCGACGACATCGGTGGCGAGTTCGCCGGGGCCCGCATCGATCACGATGGCACCGGCGGAGCGCAGACGAGCGGCCGTGCGTTCGCGGGCGTCGAGGGCAGCGACCGCGGCTGCGGTGCGGTACGCATCCGATGCTGCTTCGTGGCCCGACTGCGCAGCCCACCCTGCGACATCGGGGTCGCGCACCGCGGCAACGAGAACGAGATGCGTGCGAGTCAGTGAAGCCAGCGCCGGAAGCAGTGCATCGACGATGACCGTGTCGACGAGCTCGGTGAACACCACGAACAACGAGCGACGTCGGAACCTGGCGGCGGCATTGGTGAACGCCGTCGCATAGGCGCTTTCGTCGAGCGCCGGGTCGAGGAGGTACATCGCCTCGGCGACCTTGGCGAACTGTGCCTTGGAGTTGCGCGCCGGCACGATGCTGCGAACCTGGCTGTCGAAGGTGAGCAGCCCGACGTTGTCACCGAGGTGCCCTGCCACCTGCGTGAGTCCGAGCACCGCATCCATTGCGTGCTCGACACGTGGTGTGTTGCCGACCGTCCCCGCCATGCTGCGACCATTGTCGAGTAGGGCAATGACGTACTGGTTGCGTTCGGCCCGATAGTCACGGACCACGACGTGCTGCTGGCGCGCCGTCGCCGCCCAGTCGACTCGACGGAAATCATCACCCTGCCGGTACTCGCGCAACTGCTCGAACTCGGTGCCGCTGCCTCTGCTCCGCACGCTGCGAACACCGGTCTCGAGCGGGATGCGCAGGCGGGTCGACATCAGTTCGCGCGACGGGTACGCGGGCATGACGGCGATCGATCCCGGCACGTGATGGTTCGCCTGACGGACCATCAGCCCCAGTGGGCCCGCCGTCCGAACGGCGATGCTCCCGAACGGGAATCGCCCTCGGCGACTCGGTGTGATGCGCGCCCCGAAGCGGTGGCGACGACGCGAGTCCAGTTGCATGGTCGCGCTCCGGCGGGTCGCACCGAAGCTCGGCCAGATCGCATCGCCGACGGTCACCGTCGTCGCCCGGGCAGCGAGGTTCGTGATGCGCCAAGTGATCTCGGCCTCGTCGCCGACCGTGAGCGTGGACGGAAACTCACGCTCGACGTCGATCGAGGTGGGCGACACCGCAGCGACGAGGTCGGCCACGGCGACCGCTGCGACGACAGCGAGCAGCAGGCCGACGATCCACCAGGCATCCGAACGCATGACCACCAGCGGGATCGCCGCAAGCGCGACGACGAGCGCGAGCCGGCCCGTCGGAACGGGTCGACTCCGACCGATGTGAGGGCCGGTGCGCTGATCGGTGCGGTCCATGAGTCAGAGCTCAGCGCGGCGTCGGTACCGCAGCGAGCAGACCGTCGATGACCGCATCTGCAGCGGTGCCTTCGAGTTCGAGTTCGGGCCGCACGAGCACCCGATGCCGGAGGCACGGCTTGGCGACGGACTTGACTTCGTCGGGCGTCACGAACCCTCGTCCGGACAGCCACGCCCAGGCCTTGCTGGCGTGCAACAACCACGTTGCACCGCGCGGCGACACACCCAACTGCAGCGCCGGTGAATCGCGTGTGGCCCGGCACAGCGACACGATGTAGCGCAGCACTGCCGGCTCGACCGTGATCGCATCGATCTCGGCTCGCGCGGCGCGCAGGTGCCCCGCATTGGCCACCGGCCGAATCAGATCCCGTGTCGCGTGCGGGTTGATGCCGGCGTGGTGCCGAGCGAGCATCTCGCCTTCTTGGTCTTCGGTCGGGTAGCCGACCACGAGCTTGAAGAGGAACCGATCGAGCTGCGCTTCGGGCAGCGGAAAGGTGCCCTCGTACTCGATCGGGTTCTGCGTCGCGATGACGAGAAACGGCTGGGGCAGCACTCGGCTCTCCCCCTCGATCGAGACCTGGCGTTCTTCCATGGCTTCGAGCAGAGCAGCCTGAGTCTTTGGTGGCGTGCGGTTGATCTCGTCGGCGAGCAACAGGTTCGTGAAGACCGGCCCCTCACGGAATCGGAAGGTGGGCGTCTGGCCCGGTGCCTGGTCCAGCACGGTCATGCCGACCACGTCGGACGGCATGAGGTCGGGTGTGAACTGGACACGGGAGAACTGCATGTCGAACGCTGCGGCGAGGCTCTTGGCGAGCAGCGTCTTGGCCACCCCCGGCACCCCTTCGAGCAGGACGTGTCCGTTGACGAGCAGCGCCGAGATCACGCCGCTCAACACTCCCTGCTGACCGACGATCACCTTGCCGACCTCGTCACGCACCGCGAGCACCGCATCGCGAGCCGGCGAGGTCGCAAGCGCTGCTGGTCCCGGCGCAGCTGCCGCCGGTGCTGCTGGCGGCGCAGCGCTCGGCGGGGCGGGAAATCCGCTGGTCGGTTGGTTCGGTTCCGGTGGGTGTTCGTTCGTCACGTCAGGACGTCCTTTCGGATGCGGTCGATCTGGCCCGACAGTGCGAGCAGTTGGGAATCATCGGTCACGGTGTTGCGCAGCAGGTGTTCGGTCGCGCCGGGCACGACCGCGGAGCGAGCAGCGACTGCTGCGTCCAGTTCAGCGAGCGGAGCGGCGAGATGCACGTGTAACTCGGCACACAGGTCACGATGCAGTCGATTCTGCATGAGCCAGCCGGCGCGCGAAGTGTGCCGCGCGCGCTGCATCAGGTTGCCGGTTGCTGCGACGAGTTCGCTGCCGGCGATCGGCGTGGCGAGGGGCTCGTCGAGCACGGCGCCGATGCGCACGCTGCGCGCTACCGCGAAGACCACGAACCCGAGTGCGGCGAGGACGAGCATCATCCAGAACCACGGCGGTACGAGGCCGATGAGCGTCTCGTCGCCTTCGCCGACGTCGGCGAGCGACGCGGCGGTACCGGTGCCCAGCAGGATCGTGACGCTGGAGCCATTGCGCGGTGCGAGGAGCGCGGCGGCGAGTCCGGCGTTGTCGGCACGGCGCAGATTCTGGTTGACGAGCACTTCGTTGTCACCGAGCCCGACCACCGTGCCGCTTCCGATCTGGCGGACGATTACGAACGACTGCCCGTCGTCGGCGAAGCACTGCGGCTCGTCCGGCCCGACCGGGAAGAGCAGACCATCGGGGACGTACAACCCGCGGAGCTGCCCGAGGGCCACCACCGTGCAGACGTTCGACGCCACATTGATCTCACGCTCGACGTCGAGGCGGACCTCTGGCAGGTTGCGCCCCACGACCGCAACGCTGCCGCCGTCGAGCTGCGGTCCCCCGTGCAAGGTGCTCGCCGGGTCGGCCACGACCGCAATGCCGCCACTCTCCACGAAGTCGAGCGTCGCTGATCGCTGAACGTCGTCCAGTCGGTCATCGAGAACCAGCAGGCGAGTATCGGTATCCGGTTCTGGCGCGGTGCGACTGATCTCGACATCGGCACCGGTCCGTTCCAACAGCACGACGAGTGCCGTGGCACCGTTTGCTGCGCTCGACCTCGGGTCGAACGGGTCGGGCCCAGGGCGAGCTCGGACGATCAGCAGAAGCGCCAACGCCATCCCGATCACGACCACGGCCGCCAACACGCCCTTGCCCGCTCCCACGCTGCTTCCGGAGGCAGCCTGGCGACTCATCGGCGCACCCGTTTCGGCGCCGCGCCGGCGAGGACATCGTCGAGCACGAACGTCGCCGCGTCGACGAAGTGCCGATCGTGTTCGGCGGTGACGTCGGCGTCGTCGAACCAAGCGGAGTCGAAGATGTCCGCAGCACGGTCGAACGACGGAGCAACGGAGGGTGCGAGCGAGCGCACCTGGGCCCGTTCCTCACCCGAGGTGCGGCCGGGAATCTCGTCGACGTGACCACCACGCGCGAGGTCACCGACCAGTGCTCGGTATTCACACCGCACGGCATCGCGGAAGCGTTCCGCATCGCGGTGCTCGGCCGCTGCTCGTCGCCACCGGTCCGGTGGGCGTTCTTCGTCCACGATGCGATCCTCGACGACGTCATCGAGCTCCTCGTCGAGGTCGTCGGCATCGGTGTCATCGATCGGCCCACGATTGCGAACCATCGACAGCACGACCCAGCCGACCGCCAAGACCAGGGCGATGACCAGCACGATGACCAACAGGGTGCCGGCGCCGCCGAATCCGGCACCAGCGCCGATCTCGACCGGCGGATCGAAGTCGAAGTCGTTCGGATCTCGCGGCTCGGGTTCTGGTGGCGAACAGAGCCGGTCGGCTGCGGTGAGATCGCAGGCGAGATCACGAGCGGTGTCCGGCTGCTGTTCGTTCGGGCCCAACGGATCGTCAGCGACCGATGCCCGACCAGGACGCGCCGCCCGGTGAATCGCGACCTGAATGGCGATGGCGATCACTGGCTCTGGCCCCCATGCAACCCGTCGCCGTGCACAGCAGGGCCGAACGCGGCGTCGGCATCCAGCACGATGTCCAGCCCTTCGACGTCGACACGGAACAGGAGGTACAGATGCGCTGTGGCCAACCCGAGGAGCGGGACGACGATGATGACGGCCAGTTGGCTCATCACGCCCTGCACGAGCCAGCGGTAGTCACCGAAGGTGATGAACCCCGTCACCTCGGCCAGTGCGGGAAGGCTCGTGATGCCCACGAGGAGCAATGCGCCGACCACGAACGACAGGCACATGAATCCGAGGGCCGACGCCGTACGCGCCCGCGCCAGGCGCCACGCCCGACGCAGCGCCGCGAAGGGACCCAGACGTTCGCCGACGATCACCGGGACGACGAACAGCGTCGCCGTGGCGAAGAACGTTGCGATGGGGACGGCCAGGAACAGCGCCCCGGCACCCTCGCCGCCGGTCCCGGACAGCGACCATGTCGCGACGAACGGCAGCCAGACGTGGCCGACGGCCCAGGCGACGACGACGGTCGGGAGCCGCCGCAGCGTGCCGGCGAGTGCGGGTCGCAGACCGACCGGGCTGCCGACCCGATCGGCGAGCAGGATGATTGCACCGAAGGCGCCGACCACGGCACCGGCGAGGCTGCCGCACACCAGTGCCAGCAGCGCGGCGACGTCTTCGATTCCGGTCCCGACATCGTCGCCGCCGAACGCCGTCAGCGTGGTGGCACCGGTTCGATCGAAGACCTGGGACGTTGCCCAGAGATTCAGCGCCACGATGGGCAGGAGCAGGATCGACGAACCAACGAGCAGATCGCGTCCGCGACGCTGCAGTAGCGAACCGCCTGCGTCGAGCGCGGCGAGCACGTGGCTCCGGCTTCGACGCAATCGCAGCGGTTGAGCGGCGGCGCGAGCGCCTTGGCGTCGTCCGTGACCGAGCCCGCTGCCCGGCACCGATGCCGGCGTGTCGAGAGCCTCCCAGTCAGCCCCACCGGGCGCGCCGGACGTACCAGGCGAACCAGTTGCAACGGGTCGGGTGGTGTCGGACATCTGGTCACATTGTGGGTGAAATTCGGCACCGATGCGCGACACTGCCACGATGCGCGGCTACGAATCCTCCTCGTACGGCGACGGCTTTGCCGACGTGTACGACGACTGGTACGGCGACGTCACCGACGTCGAGGCGACCGTGACACGGATGCGTGCCCTGGCTGGTGACGCGGGAAGCGTTCTCGAACTCGGCGTGGGTACCGGTCGGCTCGCCGTGCCGATGTATGACGCAGGCCTCGCCGTGACCGGGATCGACACGAGCGCTGCAATGCTCGAACGACTCGCTGAACGTGATCCCGACGGGAACATCGAGTCGATTGCGGGCGACATGGTCGACGACTTGCCCGACGGTCCGTTCGACGCTGCGCTGGTGGCATACAACACACTGTTCAACCTGCTGGGCGACGGCAACCAGGCGAGGTGTTTCCAGGCAGTCGCATCCAGGCTGCGCTCGGGGGGCAGCTTCGTCGTCGAGTCCTTCGTCGCCGACGCGGAGCGGTCAGCCGCGCCAGAGGGACGCCAGGTGCCTCCGGTGTCCGGTGTGAGCGTGCGCTCGATGGAGGTCGACCGTGTCGTGCTCTCGGTGTCGCTCGACTCCCCTGGCGACCAGCGCGCCAGCGGTCAGTTCGTCGAATTCAGTGAGGCGGGAGGCGTCCGGCTCCGCCCCTGGTCGATCAGGTGGGCCACGATCGAGCAGCTCGACTCGATGGCGGCAGCAGCAGGATTCGAAGTCGCTGAGCGATTCGGGTCGATGGTCGGCGACGTGTTCACCGACGACTCGAGTCAGCACGTGACCGTCTACCGCCTCGCTGTCTGACTGCCCCAGATTCCTGCACGTCAACAGGTGTCAGAACGAGTGGAACCCACCGTCGATACGGATGATGTCACCGGTGTGGTACGTGCTGGCCGGGCTCGCGAGGTAGGTCGCGATGCCGGCGAAATCCTCCTGCGTCCCCCAACGTCGCGTCGGGATGCGCGGCATGACCTTCTTGACGAAGGTGTCATTGCCCATCGCCGGCGCGGTCATGTCGCTCTCGATCCAGCCGGGCAGGATCGAGTTGCAGCGGATGCCATGCCGAGCATGAGCCACCGCGATGCCACGCATCATGGCGTTCACTCCGGCCTTCGTTGCGCCGTAGGCCTGACCGGACGCGGCCCCGAACTCCGAGGATCCCGACGATGTGAACACGATCGAGCCGCCGGCGGTGTCGCCTTCCTCGTGGCGGGCAACCATGTGTTTGGCCGCTTCGCGCGCGGTGTAGAACGCCCCGTCCAGGTTGACGGACATCACCCGCCGCCACTCCGCACTGGTCATCTCCAGGAAACTCGGCGCTGATCCGCCCACCCCGGCGTTGACGAAGACCGCATCGATGCGCCCGAGTTCGTCGACGGTGTCGGCCATCGACTGGATGACGGCGTCTTCGTCACTCACGTCGCAGACGATCGACAGCAGCTCGACGTCGAATTGGCTGAGGGTGTCGATGGCTCGTTCGTTCTTCTCGGCGTTGGTCCCCCAGATCGCCACGTCGGCACCATGGGCGGCAAGCCCCTCGGCCATGCCCAACCCGATTCCGCTGTTGCCACCGGTGACGAGGGCCACCCGGCCGGTGAGATCGAACGGAGAATTGCCAGGAATGCTCATCCGTTGACTGTAGATCGGCACCCCGACGCCGACCAGTCCACCGGCACCACCTGCGGGTGGGCTCCCCCAGACAGGTCGCCCCCACCGATGCGCTCACTCGCCGCCGCACCGCCATCAGGTGACGTGACCGAGGTCTCGATGAGACCGCGGTCGCCACGGCAGATAACGTCAGCATCGATGACGCTCGAACAGGTCAACTCACCGGCGGACCTGCGCGCACTGTCCTATCCCGACCTCGATGAACTCGCAGACGAGATCCGCGATTTCATCGTCAGCGCAGTGTCGGAGAACGCCGGTCACCTGGGATCGAACCTCGGTGCGGTCGAACTGACGCTTGCGCTCCACCGGGTGTTCGAGTCCCCGACCGACGCCATCCTCTGGGACACCGGCCACCAGGCCTACGTCCACAAGATCGTGACCGGCCGCCAGAAGCAGTTCGAGCAACTCCGTCAGGCCGGAGGCCTCTCCGGCTACCCGAGCCGCGAGGAGTCAGAGCACGACTACGTCGAGAACAGCCACGCCTCGACGATCCTGTCGTACGCGTACGGCATGTCCGTCGCTCGCGACGCCGGCGTCGACCCCCATCGCCACATCGTTGCCGTGATCGGCGACGGCTCGATGACCGGTGGCATGGCCTACGAGGCGATCAACAACATCGGTCACGGCAAGAAGCGGGTCATCATGATCCTCAACGACAACGGCCGGTCCTACGCGCCGACGGTGTCCAACCTCTCGGCGAACTCACAAGGCATCGACGAACGCGCCAACCACCCGAGCATGAGCGGCCGGCCGACCTTCACCGACCGCGTCGCCGACAAGCTGAGCGGCGCACTCACCGACATCCGGTTGAACCCGGTGTACGTGCGTCGGCAACGTCGCATCGAGGGATACCTCCAGAACCTGCCACTCGTCGGCAACCAGGCCGGCGCCGCCATGGACGCCTTCAAAGCCGGTGTCCGCGAGTTCCTGCAACCGCCCTCGTTCTTCGAGGCGTTGGGTGTCCGCTACGTCGGTCCGTTCGACGGCCACAACATCGAAGAGATGGAGCATGCTCTCGAGAACGCGATCGAGCTCAGCGCCGAAGGCCCGATCCTCGTCCACATGCTGACGCAGAAGGGTCGCGGCTACTCCCATGCCGAAGACGACAGCGAGAAGCACCTGCACGACGCACCGACGTTCGACCTGGCGGTCGGTCCGCCCAAAGCGGTGTCCACCGGCTACACCCAGGCATTCTCCGAAGCGATCGTCAAAGAAGCCGAAGCCGACGACCGCCTCGTGGCGATCACCGCTGCCATGCCCGGCCCGACCGGACTGATCCCCTTCCAGGAACGTTTCCCGGACCGATTCTTCGACGTCGGAATCGCCGAGCAGCATGCGGTCACCGGCGCCGCCGGCATGGCGATGGGTGGCCTCCGCCCGATCGTGGCGGTCTACTCCACCTTCCTCAATCGAGCATGGGACCAAGTCGTGTACGACGTGGCCCTGCATCGCCTCCCGGTGATCTTCTGTATCGACCGAGCCGGTATCACCGGCCCCGACGGTGCGAGCCATCACGGCATCTACGACATGGCGCTCATGTCAAAGGTTCCGGGGATGCGCGTGCTGGCCCCGTCGAGCGCGCAGGAGCTCGCACAGATGCTGCACGACGCCGTGGAGTTGGTCGAAGCCGGTCCGATCGTCATCCGCTATGCCCGCGGCGCCGCTCGCCAGGTCGGCGAGCACGATGTCGGCGCAGGCCTCGAGGCGCGACTCGTCCTCGACGCCGATGACGTCGACATCTGTGTCATTGCCATCGGCAAGATGCTCGAGACTGCGGAGCAAGCGGCAGCCACTCTCGCTGAGACCGGCGTGCAGATCAACGTGTGGGACGCACGCTGCTGCGTTCCACTCGATCCGGCGATGATCGCCGCTGCGGCTCGTTGTCGACGGGTCGTCACGATCGAAGACGGCATCCGAGACGGCGGCATCGGCATGTCGATCGCCGACCAGGTGACCAGTATCGACCCGTCGACCGAGGTCACGGTGCTCGGAACTCCGACGAAGTTCATCCCCCACGATCCCAAGTCGGCCAACCTGCACGCCCGGTTCGGCCTCGACGTCGACGGCATCGTCGCGGCAGTCACCGCCTGATCCACGACGCCCCAAGGACAGCGCGCACACTGCCGCGGTCGCACCGACGTCGACCACTAGCGTGACCGCCATGCCTCGGACCGCGGTCACCAGCATCGTGCTCGCGACGTCGCTCGCACTCCTCGCCGGCTGCACCAGCGAGCCAAGCGGCACCGTCGACACGTCAGTCGGCGACGTCTCCGGCGGCGAGGTCATCGACCCGCCGGCCACCGCAGCCTCGCCGACGCCGACCCAACCACCAGCCACCACAGCGCAAGCCGCACCAGCCACCCTCGCAGCGGTCCCACCGGCTCCTGACACCGTCGCCGACACCGTCGCCGACACCCTCGCGACCACGACGACGGTCGCGACCACGACCACGACCATCGCAGTCACGAGCACCACGATCGCGGACGTCCCAGACGATGACGACGCCGTCGGTGACGGGCCTGTGCTGACGAACCCGATCGGCGATGGTGACGCCGGAGAGTCGCCCGGAACCCAAACGGGTCTGACGCCGGTGTTCTTCGCACTCGTTGCGACCACCGAGGTCGACTGCGCAACTGCGGACCCGGGCACGGTCCGCCTGCGCTGGGAGGTGATCGGCGCCGAGGCCGTCGACGTCTCGGTGGATTTCATCGGCAACATCTACAGCCCTGACGAGTCGCCCGCCGGCACCATCGACCTTCCCCTCGATTGCGTCTCCGGCAGTGAGTACTTCGTCATCGCAGAGAACCCGGACGGCGAAACCATCCGTTCGGTGAGCGTCGGCTGACGCCCTCGTCGACCGACGCTCAGGCCGTGGACTACGGCGCCTGCGTCTGAGGTGATCCGATCTTCTAACGTGCGAGCGTGACCGCGAGCATCGATCTGTCGATCTACGACCAGTACACACGCCTGCGATTCGAGTGCCCTGCGGGCACTGACGGCATCGTGCTGATCACCCTCGACGATCCCGACAAGCTCAACGCGACCGACGCCGAGATGCACGTCCAGTTGTCGCGTGTCTTTCGCACGATCAACGACGACGACACGGTGCGAGCGGTCGTCGTCACGGGCGCCGGAAAGGCCTTCTCGGCTGGCGGAGACCTCGACTGGATCAGTGAGCAGGTGGGCGACTACGGCCAAACAATGCGGGTGATGAAAGAGGCCGGCGACATCGTGAGGACGATGATCGACTGCGACACCCCGATCGTCTCCGCGATCAACGGTGTGGCCGTCGGCGCGGGATTGGCCGTTGCGCTGATGGCCGACATCAGCATCATCAACGAGAACGCCAAGCTCACCGACGGCCACATCCGGCTCGGTGTCGGCGCCGGTGACCACGCGGTGGCGATCTGGCCGCTGCTGTGCGGCATGGCGAAGGCCAAGTACTACTTGCTCACCGCCGACTTCCTCGACGGCGCCGAAGCCGAGCGCATCGGTCTCGTGTCGAAAGCCGTACCGGCAGACGAGGTGCTGGACACTGCGATGAACGTCGCCCGCAAGCTCGCTGCCGGACCCGTCGATGCAACGCAGATGACCAAGCGGGCCTTGAATCACTGGATCCGCCAGGCGCTTCCCAACTTCGAGGCATCGCTCGCGTACGAGATGCTCAACTTCCTCGGCCCGGACGCCGCCGAAGGCCTCGCTGCGCTCAAAGAGAAGCGCTCACCGGACTTCCAGCGCCCGTCGAGCTCGACATGAGCGTGGCGGGACCTGACGGCGATCTGAGCGAAGACCTGCCAGCCGACTTGACCGGGGACCTGGAACTGGCTCACATCGTCGCCGACGCCGCGGACGCGTTCACGCTGCCTCATTTCGTCGAGCGTGACTTCACGGTGGACTGGAAGACCAACCAGACCGAAGTCACCGAGATCGACCGCCAGACCGAGACGTCGATCGTCGAGATGCTGGCCGCTCATCGACCGACCCACGGCGTCTTCGGTGAGGAGCACGGGCTCGCCGGCGACACGGAGTCGTCGTGGCGGTGGGTCGTCGATCCGATCGACGGAACGTCCGGCTTCGTGCGCGGCATTCCGGTATGGGCGACGCTGATCGCATTGACGTACGACGACGTCGCGGTGCTCGGCCTCGTCTCCGCCCCAGCGCTCGGGTGTCGATGGTGGGGTGGTCACGGCCTCGGCGCCCACATGTCGGCGCGAGGAACAGTTCGCGAACTCACCGTGTCGAGCGTCGATGCCTTGAGCGACGCTCAGATCAGCGTGACCCACAACTCGGGATGGGATCGACTCGGCTTGACCGGTCGTCTCGTCGAGCTGCAGCAGCAGGCGCGCCGGTCGCGCGGCCTCGGCGATTTCTGGCAACACATGCTCGTTGCCGAGGGGGCGATGGATCTCGCCATCGATGCCGTCGGCGTCGCACCGTACGACCTCGCTGCAGTGCAGCCGATCGTCGAGGCGGCCGGCGGCACCTTCACCGACCGACACGGCGAAACAACCCACCGCCACGACACCGCCATCAGCAGCAACGGGGTGTTGCACGCCGACGTGATCGAGCGACTCGCAATGAACTGACGTGACCTGACCGGTACCTGACCACGACCCTGCGCCGTAGTCTCCTGGCAATGCGTGTTCATGTCGATTCCGAAACCGCTCCACTGCGGTCAGTGATCGTCGGGTACCCCGACAATTTTCTCGACGTCGAGCCCGAGATCATCAACGAGACGCAACGCAAGTTCTACGACGGCCCCGATGCGCCGACCAAGGAGGCGGTCACGGCGCAGCTCAACGGGTTCATCACCGAACTCACCGGCCGGGGCGTCGAAGTCCACCAGCCCCGGGCGCTGCCCTACATTCCCGATCAGATGATGACGCGCGACATCGGCGTCGTCATCGGCGACACCTTGGTCGTCACGACCATGGCCGCAGCGAGCCGCAAGCACGAGTGGCGGGGCTACGCCTACCTCTTCGAGCATTTCCTACCCGAGACCAAGGTGCTGTTCGGGCCCGAGGACCTCGTGATCGAAGGTGGCGACGTGATCGTCGACAAGGGCAAGGTCTTCGTCGGGATCGGGCAGCGGACGACGCTCGCCGGTGCTGCCTGGCTGATGCAGTTGGTCCCGGAGTTCGAGATCGTCCCGATCAACCTCCGCGGCTTGCACGACGGCGAAGACGTGCTCCATCTCGACTGCAGCTTCCTGCCGGTCGGTGAACGCAGTGCACTCATCTACCCGGACGGGATGCGCGAAGTTCCCGCGACCGTGCGCGAGACCTACGACCTGATCGAAGTCACCCGCGACGAACAGCAGCGTCTCGGCACCAATGTGCTGTCGATCGACCCGACGACGGTGATCTCTCAGCCGACGTCAGGTCGGATCAACGATGAGATGCGAGCCCGTGGGATCGACGTCATCGAGGTTCCGTACTCGGAACCACCGAAGACCGGCGGCAGCTTCCGGTGCTGCACCCTGCCGTTGCACCGCGCACACTGAGCGGACTGGGTGTCGGTCGACTCGGCTCGGTCGATGCTCACCAGATCGTTCGAGTCGCACCGGGCCCTCGCCCGCTGATCGTCGAGGCACTGCTGTCGTCGGTGCTCGACGAACTGCGCCGGGCCGCGCCGGTCAGCCGAGCCGCCGCTGCCCAGGCTGGCGACGCTCGCTGCTCGTCGCAGTGGCACGTCGGGCGCTCCGTCGGGCGCGGCCGATCAACCCGACAGGCGCCTCGCCCCGTCCGACCGCGACCGCCACCCGCATCAGTTCGAGTTCCACACGGTCAGCATGAGTCGACCCGGACCGAGCCAGCAGGTACCCGCCTGCGACCAACGGCAGGGCGACCGGAGCGAACACGAGTGACCCGGTGGCGGCCACCGCCGCGGCTCCCGTGCCGACACCCGCGGCGCCGCTCGCCGTGCCGACAGCGAGGCGTCGCCGTCGGCTCCCACTGCGGTCGGCGATGATTCGCACCAGCGTCCGTGGAGTCCCGTCGTCGTCGAGCGGCTGGGTCACCACGCTGATCCGGTCGACGTGTTTGATGTTGACCTCCCCGGTCGCCACGGACACCGACCGTCCAATCGATGCGGCCATTCCCGGTTTCGGCCGGCAGTCGAGCGCACCCTTTGCATCGATGACACAGCGCATCCGGTGGCTGACCGTCAGCCACTCCTCGATGTCAGCAATCGCGTCCTGCGCGGTCCGGGCCACGACATGTTCGACTGCCACCGCACCGCTTCCGGCGAGGCCGTCGAGGGCCTGCGACTCGGGTCGGTCTGCTTCGAAACGCTCCAGGGCCAAGGCTTCGCGCACGCTTGCCCGGTCGATGCCGACCTCGGCGCCGGCTTCGATCAACGCCTCACTCGACACGCCACCGCCGGCCACGAGCGCGTCGTCGACCGATTCCTTCGCAGCATCGATCTCCATCGCACGACGCAGGACTCGACGCGCCGCGTCGGGGTCAATCGGCTCGATCACGACTCCAGCGTAGGGGTGTGACCGATGGTGCTTGGCACCACGCCTTCCACAGTCGCCGGAAACTTGACTGTTCAGGTCGGGTATCGTGCTCCATCATGCCGCACGACTCGGAACACTCCCCCGCCACTCGGGCGATCACCGCCGGTCGGGCGCACAGCGGCCGATCGTTGGCACCTGCGCTGTGGGCATCGAGCACATGGGAATCCGACGGTCTCGACGACGCCAACCGTCGCGCCACGTCGGTTCGGCACAACGACTTCTACAGTCGCTACGCCAACCCGACGGTGGAGCAGTTCGAGCACGCGATCACCGACCTCGAAGGCGCCGAGGCGTCGCTGGCGTTCGCGTCGGGGATGGGTGCCATCGCGGCGACCGTCCTCGCCCTCTGCGGATCCGGCTCGCACATCGTCGCTCAGCGCCAGCTCTACGCCGGCACGTTGGCGTTCCTCCAAGGCCCCTGTGCTCGTTTGGGGATCGATGTCACCTTTGTCGATGTCGCTACCCCCGGAGCATTCGCCGCCGCCGTGGAGCCTGGCCGAACCATGCTGGTCATCGCCGAGACACCGTCGAATCCGAGGCTCGAACTCGCCGATCTCGACGAGCTCGGCGCGATTCGCGGCCCGTTCACCCTCGTCGATTCGACGTTCGCCACTCCGCTCGGTCAGCAGCCGCTGGCCCACGGCGTCGACATCTCGCTGCACTCGGCGACCAAGGGCATCGCCGGACACAACGACGCGACACTCGGCGTGATCTCCGGAGACCGAGATCTGCTCGACGACATCTGGGCCTATGGCGTCCTCCACGGGGCCACGCCGTCGCCATTCGATGCACTGAATGCGCTGCGCGGTATTCGTACGCTGGGCGTTCGTACCCGGCAGCAGAACGAGTCGGCCCGCTCGGTCGCGGTCATGCTCGCCGATCACCGCGCCGTGACCGCAGTGCACTACCCGGGTCTGTCGGAGCACCCCCAGCACGCGCTCGCCACGCGTCAGCTCCTGCAGTACGGCACCGTGATGTCCTTCGAGCTCGCCGACCGGGCAGCAGCGCAGCAGTTGCTCGGGTCGGTCCAGATCGCCCGGTGCGCCACATCACTCGGTGGCCCCGAGACGCTGGTCTGCCACCCGGCCACCACGACCCACGCAAGCCTGACGCCGAACGAACAAGCCGCCACCGGGGTCACCGAGGGCCTGATCCGCATGTCGGTCGGCCTCGAGGAAACCGTCGACATCATCGCCGACCTCGAACAGGCTCTCCCCTCCTTGAGGGTCTCGAGAACCGTCGAACGAGCACCGAATAGCTGAGCGGCGCTACCGATCCGAGGTGTCGCGGCGAATACCGAGTGGGGCGTCCCGCGAACGCAGCCAGCACACTGCCTCTCACCGGTCGTTCCTGCCGGATCTGCCCAGTGGCGCCATGACGTCGCTCCGGGTTGCCTCGTGGGTGTCAGAGTTTCACGACGCAGAATTCGTTCCTGCGCGAGTCGGCCAGGTTGACAGTGCGAGCGATCATCGAGAGTCGAGACTGCGATCACTGTTCACGGGCTACCGCAGCCTGTCCTGCTCGTCGCTGTGCTGTGCGGCACCTCGTTCGTCCTCCGTCTCTCGGTCGGGCACCACGACGGGCGACCACCGGACGTCGCTCGCTCCGGAAATCGATCCGGCAGCGATGGGATCGCGAGGCGGGTCAGCCGACGAGTGTGCGGTCGACCACCGACCAGCCGACGAGCGAGTACACGACCACGATGCCGCCCAAGGACGCCTCGCCCAGCGTGATTTCCCAGTCCGGTGCGGATTGGTCGGGCTCGTACGGGAGCACCAATGACGTGACGTTCACGCTGATGCGCTTTTTCGCGTCGGCGCGAAAGTCGCGTAGTTGCATCAGCGCATCGTGCTCAAGGGCGGCGAGCGGCCCGGCGGCGAGTTCCTCGACGAACCGGCGCTGCTCGGCGCCGAGGTCGCCAAGCCTGAGGGTCGCAGACCGGCCGCCGTGGTACCGCAGATGCCGGTTGAGTCGCGACCACGCTCGTTTGAACTCGTCGCCCGCAGGTGGCGAGCCCGGAGCGAGCGTCATCACCGGGTCGCCAAGCGGTGACACCGGCCGCGCGCCATCGAGCGGCTCGGGAAACAGCGGCCCGTCGGTTTCGGGAATCAGGATGATGCCGTTCCTGCTGTCGGCGAAGCCGGAGTAGAACTCGCCGACCAGTTCGCCCGTCCCGGCCACCAACACGAACCGGTGGTGGTCGTCGTTGCCGAGCGGTATCTCGATCGACATGCTCTTTCCTGGCTGCAGGCTCGTCACCGTCCCCGTGAACGTCGACGGTTCACTCAAGGTGGCGCCGCCTCCCGCCTCGAGCGGCACGCGAATGAACCTGGCGGTGTGGTCGGCATCAATCTCCATCGCCATGCTGAACTTCTCCCAGGTGACGCCGTATCGACCGATGTCGACGCGCACGGCCGGTGGTGAGGCGTAGCGGATCATCACCTCGGTCTAGCACGGCCCGCAGTTGGGCCGACGATGACCGACGAGCCTGAAACTCACGGGTTCACACAGACGTGTTCGTTTGAGTCTGTGCCTCGAGGGTCGGAGTTGTCGGGCGTCTGACGACTGGCCAAGGGGCCAAGGGGCCAAGACTGGCGAGTGCGCTCGTGGTGAACTCGGCCTTTGGCACCGACCACGCTGAGATCAGCGAGCCGACGAGGTGTACGAGAGCGTCCGGAAACGTGCACTGTCGCAGGCGCCAGTGGCCACGCGGAACCGGCAGGGAGGATCATTTCTGCGCCGCCGACGCGCTCCCCAACGCTCCGCCTTTCGGCAGCGCCACAGTCTGATCGAACGGACGGTTCAAGCGGTTGGGACAAGTGACGCACGAAGCAGGACGAATGCCGGCGTCAGCCCGGAGCCGGCTTTGAATCTCGGACCTGAGCACCGCCTTCATCAGTCGGGGTCGGTGAAGAGTTCAGGGGCGGGGGTTGAGGCGTCCGTGACGGTGCATCGTCCGCGACACAGCCTGCTCGCGAACCCACCGTGACAGCTCGACGAAGCCGTCGCTGACGGGCACCGAATCATCGATGGCGACGTCGAGGTCGTGACAACTGCGGCGGACCTCCGCGCTCAACCCGGTCAGCGGGCGGACTCGGTCCACTCCAGAACGATGTCCGGCGAGCCGATCGATGAACTCGGCATCCGACTCGGCCACGGCATCTGATTCGTCGAGAACGACGCCGGCAGTCGTGGCAGCGAGTCGGAGCAACTCGAGTGCCGCGCTCGTGCCAGAAGCCGCGCCAGGACTCTTGCCGAAGTCGGCGCTGTCGTAGCGCACGAGCACACGGCCGAGCGGCACGTAGCGCAAGACGTTCGTCTCCGCGGCGAGACCACTGGGATCGTGCTCGGTCGCGAAGTGCTCGCGCCAGACGGCCGGGTACGAGATCTCCGCTCGAGCGACCTGGTCGTTCTGCACTGCGTCGGTGATCCGGGCGAATTGTTGGACATAGCTCGGCCCGCCGGCCTTGGCACTTCCGCCGACCGACGACTTCTTCCACCCACCGAAGGGTTGGCGCTGCACGATGGCACCGGTGATGACACGGTTGACGTAGGCGTTGCCGACCTGGACTCGGTCGAGCCACGTGGCGATCTCGGTCGGGTCGAGGGAGTGGATGCCGCCGGTCAGACCGAAGTCCGTGGCGTTCTGCAACTCGATGGCCTCGTCGAGGTCGGCAGCCCGCATGACGCCCAGCACGGGCCCGAAGCACTCGGTGCGGTGGAACCACGATCCGGGTTGGACACCGATGCGCACGCCAGGGGTCCACAGGCGACCGTCGAGGTCACCCGTGCCGATCTGCTGCGGTTCGACGAGCCACGATTCTCCGGGTTCGAGCGTGGTGAGAGCTCGTTCCAACGGACCGCTCGGCACGTTGATGACCGGGCCGACCATCGAGGCGAGGTCGTCGGAGGGCCCGACGCGCAAGCTGTCGACGGCGTCACGCAGCCGGACGAGGAATGCGGGATCGTCGTAGACCGATGCCTCGACGATCGCAAGGCTCGCCGCCGAGCACTTCTGGCCGGCGTGGCCGAATGCAGAGTTGACGAGGTCGGCGATTGCCTCGTCGAGGTCGGCAGCAGCGGTGATGACGAGCGCGTTCTTACCGCTGGTCTCGGCCAGCACGCGCAGGTCGGGCCTCCAGCCGAGGAACATCGCGGCGGTGTCGTAGGCTCCGGTCAGCGTGATCGTGTCCAGGTCTGGGTGGGTCACGAGTTGAGTGCCGACCGGGCCGTCGTCGCACACGACGAGTTGCAGCACGTCACGCGGGACACCGGCGTTCCAGAACAGCTCGGCGATCCGTGCCCCGACGTGGACTGCTTCGGGTGCGGGCTTGAGAATCACGGCGTTGCCGGCCGCGAGCGCCGAGGCGACTCCGCCGGTGGGGATCGCGAACGGGAAGTTCCACGGGGCGACAACGGCAACGACACCCCTGGCGGCCACGTCGTAGCCGTCGGCAGCCAACGCTTCGAGCTGTGCCGTCCCGACGCCGCCGTAGTAGCTGCAGAAGTCGATGCCTTCGGCGACTTCCGGGTCGGCCTGGTGCATGGTCTTGCCGGTCTCGGCCGACATGATCGCCATGGTCTCGACCCAGCCGGATCGCATCTCGTCGGCTGCGGCCAGCAACCAAGTTCGGCGCTCGGCCCAGTCGACCGGAACGCGTACGCCAACGGCGGCAACTGCGGCGGCCACGACACGGTCGATCTCATCGGGTGTGTCGACCGTCGGAGGATGTACGAGTTCGACTTCGGCGAGCGCCGTCTCGATGCGGTGCCGCAGATCGCTGTCGGTGAAGTCACTCTCGGATTCGTTGCTGAACGTGTCGACGGGTCGGGGAGCTGCGGATCGACGGGGAGCGGTCGATACGTCGAGGCGGTGGGTGACCGCCGCACGGAACAGGGCTTCCTGCCGTGCGAACTCCGCCGAGTCGACGGTGAGCGTGAACAGCGACCGCAGAAAGTTGTCGGCCTGGGTGTTCTCGTCGAGACGGCGCGACAGATAGGCGATGCTGGCATCGAAGTCTTCGTCGGCGACGACCGGGCTGTACAGCAGCAGTTCGGTCAGGCCCTCGCGTGCGGCCAGTGCTTGGACGGCACGAGCCTGGGCCGGTGCCATGCCTTCGAGCATCTCGAACTGCACTCGGTCACTCGCGCCGAGCGCCGATGCGCGAACCATCGCCCATGCGACGTCGAACAGGTTGTGGCTGGCGACACCGACGCGCAGCGCGCTCGCCCATTCGCGCCGCAACAGTGAGTCGAGTAGCCGCTTGTAGCTCGCATCGACGTCGGCCTTCGTGCCGTACGGTGCGGCGACCCAGCCGTGGAGTTCTGCCTCCACTGCTTCCATGGCGAGGTTCGCACCCTTGACGAGGCGCACCTTGAGCCGACCGCCGCCAGCGCCGCGCCGCTCGACGGCCCAGGCTCCGAGACGCTCGGCTGCGGCGTGAGTGTCGGGCAGGTAAGCCTGCAACACGATGCCGACATCGAGGTGCACGAACTCGGCCTCGGACAGCACCCTGGTGAACGCATCGATCGTCAAGTCGAGATCGCGGAACTCCTCCATGTCGAGATTGATGAATGTCCGTGGCGTCGCTGCGGCGGCTGCGCGATACAGGGTGCGCAACCTGACAGCGACTCGCTCGATGGTGTGGTCGTAGGCGAGCACGTCGAGGTTGGCGACGATCGAGGAGATCTTGACCGACACGTAGTCGACGTCGCTGCGTTCGATCTTCGCGACGACGGCTGCGAGTCGGGCATCGGCTTCGGCATCGGAGAGGATGGCTTCGCCGAGCGGGTTGATGTTGAGCTTGACGCCGTCGTCGGCGCGTCTGCGAAGGTGCTTGCCGAAGCGAGGATCCTCAGAGGGCAGAACGATGCCGTCGGTCTCTGACTTCACTCGGCGAACCACGAGCGGCATGACGAGGCGAGGGAACAGCGGAGCGACCCGTGCCCCGGCGCGCAGCATGGCCGTGTCGATGGTGCCCATTGCCGTGGTCCGGTGGGAGGTGACGAGTTCGGCGAAGCGGCGTGCCGCAACGGCAGGGTCGTTCAGGCGGAGGACTTCGTCGGTGAGCGACAGGATGAGCTCGCGGCCCTGATCATCGGCCAGCAGACGGCCGAGACGGGCCCGCCGGCGACGCTCTCGGGATGACTCGTCGGCGAGGCTTGCGGCGAGCAGTTCGCGTGCGATCGCGACTGCCGCGTCGGCCTCGGCGGCAATCTCGGCCACGTCACCAGTTCCGTCGGCGTCGGGACGGGACGGCTCGGCGAGTGTGGCGGGGGTGATGGGCATGACTCCATCACAACAGCCGCACGGGTGGTTCGTCTTGGACGAACTCTCAGGTCAGCATGTCGATTTCGTCCCATTCACCCTTGGCCCGCACGTCGAACTCGGCTGCGCCGTGGACCGCCGGGCGAGATCCCTGAGAGACTGACGGCGTGATCGATCGCGCGCTCGCTGCTGTTGCTGATGTGCTGGCCACCACGCCGCACGTCATGTTCTGCATCAAGAGCGTCGACGGCACCTACCTCGCTGCCAACCAAGCCTTCGCTGATCGGGCGGGGGTGGCGGCGGTCGGCGATGTCGTCGGCAAGAGCGCAGCCGATCTGTTTCCCGCTGACCTCGTCGACCGGTACGCCGCACAGGACGACGCTGTCATGCGTACCGGCCAGACACTGAGCAACGAACTCGAGGTGATCACGCGTCCGGACGGGAGCTACGGCTGGTTCCTCACGTCGAAGTCACGCTGGCTCGACGACGCAGGCCAACCGGCCGGCCTCGTGATCGTCTCTATCGACCAGCGGACCGCCGTCGACGGGACCGCTCCGCATCGGCGTCTGGCAGCCGCTGTCGAGGTGGCACGCACCCGATTCGCCGAGCAACTCACCGTCTCGGAACTCGCTGACGTCGCTGACATGACGGTGTCGCAACTCGAGCGAACGGCGCGCCGCGTGCTGGGCCTGACGCCGAAGCAGGTGATCCTGCGGTTCCGCCTCGCCGAAGCGCTCCGCCTGCTTGACACGACGACCGAACCAATCGCAGACATCGCGAGCCGGTGCGGCTACTACGACCAGAGTGCCTTCGGCCGACAGTTCAAGCGGACGGTCGGTGTGTCCCCAGCCGCGTACCGCTCGGCGCGCCGCTGAGGCACGTATCAGTTCAGTTCTCCGTCTTCGAGGACGGGCCCGTCGGCGGGTCCGAACTGGAACCATGCGTCGATGACCTCGGAGACGGCGGCGTCGTCACCGCTCCAGTCATAGGCCTCGACCTGGGAGCGCGATCGTCGTCCGAGACGAGAGCGGAAGATCTCGAATGCGCTGATGCCTCGCACACTGACCGCACCATCGACGCTCGAGGGCTCGGTGTTGCCGGTCGTGAACGAGCGCCCGTCGACGAATTCAATCGTGACGGGCGTCGGCGGTTCGAAGCCGCGGGCCAACTGCACGGCGGCGGCTTCGACCACGAGCGAGTCTCGATTGCCGGCGAGGTCGAGCGCCTGGCGGATGTCGTGTTCGTGCGCGTGGCAGTCGAACGGCGGGCGATGTTCGCCGATGCCGTCGAGCACGTCGCCGAAGGCCACGTACTGGTTTGCCCACCGATCCAGCAATGCAGCGGTGGCGAGGTTGCGATTGCGTTCGACCTGCGAAGCCGTCCACGCCTCACCGGGCGCCCCCTCCATCCGGCCGGCGAACGCATCGTCCGGGATCCCCGCCACATGGGACAGCACGTCGCGCACGTCCCAACCCGGCAGACAGGGCACCGGAGTCGACCACTGTTCGTCGGTCAGCGTCCGGGCGAAGGCGAGGAACGAGTCGACGGCAGCGACGTACAGCACGCTCGTCGGCATGTCTGCCGGCTCAGGCAGGTCGCCGCCTGGGTTCGAAGGACTCGGCGGTTCGATCTCACTCATCGCGACAGTCTGGCCGAAATGCTGCTCGCGGACGGATTCAGTGGGCGTGGACGTCGTCTGCGCAGTCGTGGCATTCCAACTGCAGCGTCGCATGGCCGATCAGGTGGCGTTGCTCGAGCACCGAACTGAGATGCTCGACGGTCGACTGTGCTTCGTGCACCGACAGCGCGCCGTCGACCACCACGTGGGCGGTGGCACTCACCCGGCCACCGCCGATCGGACGAAGGTGGACGTGATGGACATCGTCGACCCCGGGCTGCTCGAGCAACACCTCGATGACATCGCTGGTCGACACCCGTGCCGGTGTTCGGTCGAGCAGCAACTGTGAGGCCGCGACGATGAGTCGCCAGGTCGACCAGAGCACGGCGACCGACAGCAGCAACGAGGCGGCGGGATCGATCCACGCCGGGCCACCTGCCGACAGCAGGACACCAGAGAGCACGACGATCACCGAGCCGGCGAGATCGGTCAGCAGATGCAGTCGTGCAGCACGCAGTGAGATCGCCCCGCCATGATCACCGTGACCGTCGTGATCCCCGTGACCGTGGCCGACGAGGAGCACGCTCGCGCCGTTGACGACGATCGCGATCACTCCGATGACGATGACCCCTGAACCGTCGATCTCCTGCGGCGACAAGAGTCGCCCGATCGACTCCCAGACGATCCACACGACCGACACGACCAGCAACAAAGCGGAGACGAACCCGCCGAGGGCATCGGACTTTCCGAGGCCGTACGTCCACTGCTCGTCAGCCGGACGTCGCGCCATCCGCACGGCGATCAGCGCGGTGATCAACCCGAGGGCATCGACGGCCTGATGGGCCGCATCGGCCAACACCACGACTGAGCCGATCGCCAAGCCCACCATGACCTGGATGATCGCAAAGGCGACATTGGCTGCCGAGGCACCACCGAGCCGCCGAGCCGTGGCTCGGGACGTGCCGTGAGCATGATCGTTCGGCTCGTTCGCCGACTGCGTGCGATTCTCACTCATTGAGAACGATGGTAGCGGGCGAACCCGTGGCCGACACGGCACTGCGCGACACTGTTCCATGGCCTCCTCCAGTTCACCGTCGCCGGCTCCACACCCCAGCTCGGACTCGGGCTCAGGAGTCGAGCGACTGACCGTTGTCGATCGTCCTGCCGAGGGACGCTATGAACTCCACCTCGACGGTGAGCGCGTCGGGCTCGCCGACTACTCGATCCACGACGATGTCGTCACGATCCCGCACGTGGAAACCGATCCGGCCCATCGGGGCAAGAACTTCGCCGCACGATTGATGGGCGGCGTGCTCGCCGACATCCGCAACCGCAACCTCACGGTGCGCCCGATCTGTCCGTATGCGGATGCGTACATGCGCCGCAACCCCGACGCCGAGGATCTGCGAGCCCGTTGACATGTGCCGCAACATCACCACACTGCGCGGGCTCGAACCCGCCGCCACCGCCACCGAGATCGAAGCCGGCGCACGTCAGTACGTCCGCAAGATCACCGGAGTCCAAAAGACGTCCGCCACCACCGAAGCAGCCTTCGAACGTGCCGTTGCCGAGATCACCACGATCACGACGCGGGTGTTGACCGAACTGCCACCGCGCCAGCAACCACCCCGCACCGAGCCGCCGCTGCGAAGAATCGCGCGCCAAGCCCACCGCTGAGCTGCGGCATACCATTCGGGCTCGTACAGCCGTAGCGGCACGTCGTGGCCTGGTTCGACGTCGCGAACTGTCAGGCCGGAATCGCCGGATGCGTACCGTGTCGGCGGCGTCGGCCTGTGACTGCCTGCACGACCTCGGAGATGGTCAGGACGACGAAGAACTGGCCGACCGCAATGCCTGCAACGGTTGCTGACGCTGCGGTGTCGGCGTGGTAGCTGACCGCCAGTCCGACCACCACCGCAAGCCACCCGAATCCGACGGCGACTGCCATCGCCACCGGCACCCGACGCACGAGGAGCACGGCGGTCGCAGGTGGTGCGACCAAGAACCCGAACACCAACAGTGTTCCGACGACTCGGAAGCTCGCGACGACGGTCAGCGACAACAGCATCAACATCGCAACGTGCGCGATGCCGGGTCGTAGACCGAGCGTCGCTGCCTTCTCGGCGTTCACCGCCAGTGCGAGAAACGGACGATGGCCGATCGCCACGCCGACGAACGTCAGCACCAGCGCAATGACACCGAGTAGCAGTTCGCCGTTCCGGACGCCGAGCACGTCGCCGAACAGGAACCCGTTCAGATCTCCGGCGAACGAGTTCTGTCTGCTGATGATCACCACACCGAGCGCGAGCATCCCGACGAAGAGCAGGCCGATACCGGTGTCGTCGGACAACTTGGTCGTGCGATGAACGAGGTTGATTCCGAGCACCATGACGACGGCGCTGACCGCAGCCCCCAGCGTGAGGTTGAAGCCGAAGACAACGGCGAGCGCGATGCCGGGCAGCACGCCGTGGGCCATTGCGTCACCGAAGAACGCCAACCCGCGGATGACGACCCAGGTACCGATGAGCGAGGTCATCGTCGCGGCGAGCAGACCGCCGAGCAGCGCCCGACGAGTGATCTGGGAACCGAATGCGTCGAGGAAGAAGTCGATCATCGAACTCGCCTCACGGCCGGTGGGCGCTCTGGGCTCCCCGACGGCTCACGGGGTCAGCGCTTCGGCGACGAGATCGGCATTCATCTGCATCATGCCAAGATACGTCTCTGCGCCGGAGCCCTCCTCGCCGAGGCTCTCGCTGAACAGTTCGACGACCGCGATGTCGCCGCCCACCTCGCCTGCGAGCGCGTCCGCCAACTGCGTCGACTGGGTCGTCTCGCCGAACACCGCCGGGATGTTCTCGGCTGCGATCAGCTCGGCCAATTCCTCGATGTCAGCCGCAGATGGTTCGGCGTTCGTGGTGAGCGAGGGCACGATTGCGCCGACGACTTCGAAGTCGTAGCGGTCGGCGAAGTAGGCAAAGACCTCGTGGTTCGTGATCAACACGCGCGCCTGCTCGGGAACCGGAGTCAGCACCTCGTCCATCGAGGCGTCGAGGGCTGACAGTTCGGTGACGTAGGCCTCGATCGATGCCGACAGTTCTTCGGCATCGACACCGGCGAGCGCGGCGACGGCGGGTTCCAACGCTTCCACTGCGGTTGCGATCCGCGTCGGGTCGGTCCAGATGTGGGGATCGTCGCTCCCGTGGTCATGATCGTGGTCGTCGCCGTCCTCGTCCGAGTGCTTCTCCTCGTCGGAGTGCTCTTCGTCGCCATGGTCCTCGTCGCCGTCGGAATGCTTCTCCTCGTCGTGGACCTCGTCGCCATGATCCTCGTCGCCATGATCCTCGTCGCCGTGGTCTTCGTCGTCGGAATGCTTCTCCTCGTCGTGGTCCTCGTCGTGGTCCTCGTCGCCATGATCCTCGTCGTGGTCCTCGTCGCCGTGCTCCTCTTCGTGGTCCTCGTCGGAGTGCTCCTCGCCGTGATCATCGTGGCCCGAGAACCCGAGAAGGTCGATCTCGTCGGCGAACGCAAAGACCGGCGTGCCGGTGTCGGAGACATTGGCGATGATGTCGAGCATGCCTTCTTCGAATCCGGCCCCATTGACGATGAGCAGATCGGCATTCTCCATCGACTCCGCCTGACGTGCCGACGGCGAGAAGTCGTGCGGGTCCGAGCCGAGCGGCATGATGACCTCGACGTCGGCCTGCGTACCGACGGCTGCCGCCACGACATCACCGAGAATGTTGGTCGTCACCACGATCTGCGCACGCTCAGCCGACCCCGCAGAGGCATCCGCCGCCCCTGCGGTCGAGTTGTCCGACGTATCCGAGCCGCACGCAACGGCAGCGGCCGCCAATGCGACCACCCCCAAGACCCGGCTCGAGGTACGGATAGTATTGAGAACTCTTCCCATAGCATTCAGGTTATGGGAATCATTCCAAGAACGGCAACGCTGATGGACGGATCGTCCGACAACCGGCAGACGAACGATGCCGCTTCCCCCGCAGCAGGTGGCCTTGCTCCCTCGATCAGCTTCGACGGAGTACTCGTCGACCGCAGCCACGTCCGAGTACTCGCCGTCGATCGCATGGACCTCCACGCCGGCTACACGGCACTCGTCGGTCCCAACGGCTCCGGCAAGTCGACGTTGCTGCACGTGATCGCCGGTCTGCTCCGCCCGGTGGCGGGCGCCGTGACGGTGACATCGGGCGCATCGGACGGATCGGGCGCGCGCCGTGTCGCCTACGTCCTGCAATCCCAGCATGCCTCGGAGCACCTGCTGGTCACGGCGCGCGAGGTCGTCCAACTCGCCCGACGCGGGCGGCGTTTCGGTCAGGCCGGTCGGGACGACCGCCGGTGCGTGGACGCCGCGTTGGAGCGGTTGGGCGTCGCCGATCTCGCGAACCGACATCTCGCCGACATGTCCGGAGGGCAGCGCCAACGGGTGTTCATCGCTCAGGGCCTGGCCCAGGATGCCGACATCCTCCTGCTCGATGAGCCGGTGGCGGGTCTCGACCTCGCCTCCGAACAGACCATCAGGGGCGCCATCGACGAGGAGTGCCTGTCAGGTCGCACCGTCGTGGTGGCCACTCACGACCTCGACGAGGCGAGCCGCGCCGACCGGGTCGTGATGTTGAACGGCACCGTCATCGCCGCCGGGTCGCCAGCCGAGGTGCTGCAACCGCAGTTCCTCCGACAGGCGTACCGCGGGCGCGTGCTGGAACTGGGTGATGGATCGATCGCCGTCGACGACGATCATCACCATTGAGCCGGCGTCACGCGACCGGCATCACTCGACTGACATCTGGGCACCGACATCGGGGTCGACCGACGTCGCTCCGACGACGGCGGCAGCCAGCGCCGTGCTGATCGGCACCGATGCGACGAGACCGATCGAGCCGACCAGCGCTCGGACGATCTCCACCGCAACGACTTCGCGGGTCGCGACCGACGAGATCGACTGACCAGCTTCCTGAAACAACAACAGCAACGGCAGCGCCGCACCTGCATAGGCCAGGAAGAGCGTGTTGACCGTGGATGAGATGTGATCACGACCGATCCGCACCGCTCGGCGGTACAGATCTGCCATGTCGGCGTCGGGCCGGGCTCGTTTGAGTTCCCAGACCGCTGACACCTGAGTGACGGTCACATCGTCGAGCACACCCAGCGAACCGATCACGACGCCGGCGAGCAGCAGACCCTGCGGATTGATGTCGGTGCCGAGCGCCCCCAAGAAGCTCACCGATTCGTCGGCGAGACCGGTGAGCTTGGATCCTCGTACGAACAGCCAGGCCAGCAGTGCCGTGATCGACAGACTCGCGATCGAGGAGAGCAGCGCCGCAGCGGTTGCGAGGTTGAATCCGTGTGCGAGGAACAGTGCGATGAAGGCAATGGCTCCGGCCGCGACGAGCGCGACGGCCACTGCATTCGTTCCGGCGAGGATGGCAGGCAGCACGAACATCACGATGACGAACAAGCTCGCTCCGAGTCCTGCCAACGCACCAGCGCCACGCCACCGGCCCAGGATGAGGATGGCGACGACGAACAACAGCGTCAAGATCAGCAGTGGTGTCGAACGTTCGAAGTCGTAGAAGAACACCTGGAACGTTCCGTCCGCGTTGTCGATGATGTCGACCAGGATCGCGTCGCCGTCGCGGATCGGGCTGCTCAGGGGCTGCTCGAACGTCACCCGCTCACCGGCCCGTTCGCCCTCCGAGACTGCGATCTCGATCGTTCTGCAGCCGAGCAGCGGGTCATAGCTGCACGGCGTGATCTCGACGGACGTGACTCGACTGCGAATCGGATCGCCGTCGAGGCCGAGCGGGTCGTCACCGCCATCAGATCCCGATGGCCACAAGAACAACAGCCCGGCACACACCAGCACGGCGCACACGCCGACCGCCACCCACATCGCCCGTTGAATCGTCGGGCGGATGGGGAGCGGTGCTTCGTCGGAGAAGTCGGTCGAATGGGAGTGCATCAGCAGCTTCGTTCGAGCATCGCGTCGGCGATCTCTTTGACGAGTTTTGCGCCGACCATCGCCGTCATCTCGACGACATCACGCGTCGGATTGAGCTCCACGATGTCGGCGCCGACGAGCGGGCCGGGAAGCGCGTCGATGATGTCGAGCACTTCACGCACGGTCAGCCCGCCCGGTTCGTGGTGCGAGACGCCTGGCGCCACCGATGGATCCAGACCATCGAGGTCGATGCTCAGATAGATCGGCCCGGAGATCGCTGACGCGTCGAAGTCGCCGACCTGGCGGGCCGACAACATCGTGACGTTCCACCGCTCCCCCTGCTCGCGCTGATGCGGCGTCGCCGTACGGATACCGATCTGGACCAGCGCGGTCATGCACTCGGCTTCGAGTGCCCGGGCGAACGGCGAGGCATGGCTGAGGGGGTTGCCGTCGAGGTCATCGTAGATGTCGGGGTGCGCATCGATGTGGACGACGGTCAGGTCGTCGTGACGTTCGCGAAATGCGCGCAGGATCGGATAGGTGATCGAGTGATCTCCCCCGAGGGTGATCGTCTGGCGGCCGGCATCGAGTTGCGCACGAATCGCTGCAGTGATCAGGTCGGCATCTGCGTAGGAACCGACCTCGTTGGCAACATCGACGTCGCCGATGTCGTCGAGTTCGCCGACCACCTCCACCGAGGATTCCGATGCGTGGTTACCGGAACCCGAGTGCAGAGCTGCGCGGATGGCGGCAGGCCCGAGCGCCGGACCGCGCAGGTGCGAGGAGTTGGCATCGAGAGGCACGCCGAGCAGGGAGATCACGCGACGCACGCTAGTGCCGTGTCAGGAAACGTTTGCCCGTTCTGCGACGAGCTGCTGACCCGGCGTTGCGAGGCTGCCCTCGACGCCCAACCGGTCGAGCACTATAAGCGCCTCGGCGTGCAGAAGACGTGAGGGTATGGGGGTAATCCTCGCCGCTTTGATCGGCGCGGTTTGCGGGATCGACGGCCTGCGTGTCCGCCGCATTCCGAGCTTCCCGTGCGGCTGATTCTACTTCGCCAGCGGCGATCACGTCGATGTGGTCCGCCTGCTCACGGATGCTCTAGACATCGCAGCCGTCCTCGCTGATTTCGATCAGGAGTAGCGATCGTAGGTGCCTGATTGATGATGGACGTGCGTTGCGGCGTCAGGAGTGCCCACCTCGGTTCCATCACCGAGAGAACGGCACGTTGCCATGACCATCACCATCGGGATCGACCCTCACAAGGCGTCCCACACCGCTGTCGCGATCGACAGTTTCGAGTTCGTCCTCGACGAACTCAAGATCCGATCCTGCTCGACCCAAGTCGTCAAGTTGCGCGACTGGGCCGACGGGTTCCGAGACGACCGAACCTGGGCAGTCGAGTCCGCCCAAGGGCTCGGCTACCTCCTCGCCCAACAGCTGATCGCTGCAGGCGAAACGGTCATCGACGTCCCCGCGGTTCGGGCATCGAGGGTGCGCACGTTGAGTTCGGGTCGCTCACAGAAGAACGATCCGAACGACGCCCGCTCGGTCGCGATCGCAGCGCTACGCGCCGATGATCTCGTCGAAGTGTTGCCTGATGACCACACCCGGATCCTGCGGTTGTTGGCGAAACGACATCGTGATCTGGGACGGGCGAAGAACCGCGATTGTTGCCGGCTCCACGCGTTGTTGTTGGAGATGTTCCCGGGCGGAGCCGGGTTCAAGATGTCCTGCATGACCAGGACGAACGCGAGCGACTCGGCGATCAGATCAAGGTCTCCAAGCGACGCATTACGGCAGCAGTCGCCGCGATCCAGATCATCGCCATCAGCCAGCTCCGCCACGACAGCCTCGGTCGCGAGTTCTACGACCGAAAGATCGCCGAAGGCAAGACCTCGAAAGAAGCGCTTCGAGCCCTGAAGCGTCGACTGCCCGATGTCGTCTACCGCCACCTCGTCAACGACGCACGACTCAACCGCTAAACCTCGACAAGTGGGTTCGGGAGGACACCCAGGAACGACTCTGACTCCAGCGTGACCGGCTCGACATCCTGAACAGCCGGCTCTTCGGACAAGTCACTCCCGAACCCAACAACCAACGCTACGACCCTCAGCCCAACCAGGCAAGAGGGCCACGTCAGCGCGCCCCGACCACCCTCCAAACTTGCCTCTTGACACAAAGAGGCTTCGTTCACGAGCAGTCTGCCGCTGGCTGCCGACGTGGAGATATGCGCGACTACGGTGATCGCCAGATGACAAGGTTTGCCAAGACAGCTAACGTCTTGTCCATGACCACGATGAACGTGTCGCTGCCCGACGAACTGAAGATCTTCGTCGATGAGCGGGTCACTCACGA